>ERZ1034626.593-NODE-593-length-26010-cov-12.083259_pt1 | contig 26010 bp, 26 predicted proteins | sample MGYA00520652_ERZ1034626 | MGnify/ENA primary metagenome ERZ1034626 (study PRJEB33766, sample SAMN09781765) | gut metagenome | biome: gut microbiome | host: Homo sapiens | place: Madagascar | study: EMG produced TPA metagenomics assembly of the PRJNA485056 data... | reverse complement strand
GCTAGCTTTTTGCTTACTTTTTTGCAATGAAAAAAGTAAGGCGGGTTTGGGGTGCCGCCCCAAGAATAAAAGGTGCGGCCTGCAAGGTGCCGCCCGCAGGGTGCTGGTCTTTTGTCTTACTTTTTATAATAAAAAAAGTAAGGCAGGTAAGGGGCGCCGCCCCTGAAAATAAATTTTCCCCTTGTTTTTGGAGTTTTTTTTAGTATAATATCCGTCAGAGGGAGTCTGCCCATTTTAAGGGGGGGTCCCCTATTGTAAGAGAGGATTTATTATGAAAAAAATAATCTTACTTGCCGCGTGTTTGGCTGTGGTTCCCGCCGGCGCGGAAGAATTAAAATTTGTGACGGCCCTTTCCCAGCCGGTGGCATCTTTTGCACACTTGGAATCGGTCAATAATAAGCGCCCGGCGGAAGCTCTGTTTGTTAATTTCTGCAACACGGGGGTTTCGGCGGGTAGCATTTCTGCCAAGGGTTTGGTAAGAATGAACGAATTACGCCTGACGGGGGACAGCCAGGTGGGTAGTTCCTCGGTGATGAACTATCAAATTATGGAGCCTACGGGTTTTGCTATAGGAGAGGGCGGCAGTGTGCTTGGCGCCAAGCTATTGGCCGAAAAAGCCGACCCGCGGGATGTTGTGGTGGAAGCCGGGGTGGATTTGAATGATAATGCCAGTTTTATGGCGGCGGATTTGGCCAGTTTGCAAATCGGTTCCGGTACGAGTGCAACGCAGGTTGTTCCCAGTGACCAGTCCAACGATTATGTAATGGAGTGGCGGGACGATTACGACCACGATTATAAGGTTTTGTCCAACGGTGTAATAGAAACGGGCAGTACCTATGATACCTATTTGTTGCGCTACCGCAAGGAAGAAAAAGGCGTCTGCGGTTCTGGAACTCCGGCCGCGTCCGAATCCACCCGCACGCGCAACTGCGCGGACGACTCCAACTACGGGTCCGATTATGAAGGGGTAATTAATGAAAAATACTCCTACTTGCCGGATTGCGAATGGAAAGAGGTTTCCAATACCTGTAAGAAAAAAGAATCTTGTGCGGATTCCTCTTATAAGGCCGCTCACAAGAGCGAGTGCTGCCCTTCCGCCGCTAAAACGGATACGGTGTGTTATAAGTATGATTGGGTTGAGACTGGTAATGATGCGGGAAACGACAATTTATGTGTAGATCGGGATGACTATTATGATGGTTGCGCGGATAAAGAGTGTTCCTCCCCGGAAGATACATGCCAAACAAACTCTTGTAGTGGTGGTATTACGGAGTCACACTATTATCAGTGTGAATTAACTAAAAACGGTTGGTAAGCAGTAATGCAATAATTTTTATCCCTCCACATGATTGTGGGGGGATTTTTTATATATACGGGCCGTTTGGGAATAGGCTTATAAAAGAGGAGTTTTTTCTGTCAGTTGCTTGTATGTATGGAAAACATCTGTTTGATGGCCTTGCTTTTGCTTTTTAGGCGGGTGAGTGTCTTTTTAGCTGGCAGTATGGTGCGGCGGCGCAAGTACCAACGGCCTAAAAGCGCACCGTGTGGGTGGGCATCTTATATGATAATACAAAAAACTCCCCGAGATTTAGCTCGGGGAGTTTTTTACTATTTAATCACTTCTTTAATAATTTTGTACGCTTTGGGTTTGGTTTTAGTGAATTTTACGGCCTTGGCAAACAGGGCTAAACCGTCTTCCAAGCGTTTTTTATCGGATGCGTATAGGGTGGCTACCACATCACCTTTTTTAACGGCATCACCGCATTTTTTGTGCAGCCACAGCCCGGCGCCGTAATCAATGGCATCTTCCATACGGTTGCGGCCTGCGCCCAAAAGCACGCTGGCTTGCCCGGTAAGCAGGGCGTCTATATGCGCCACATAACCCGCCTGCGGGGCTTTGAAGTCCACCGTCAGTTTGGCCGGTTTGAAGTATTTTTCCGGGTTGTCCACGGCTTGCGTGTCGCCCCCTTGCCATTTAACCAGTTCGCGCAGTTTGGCTAACGCTTCTCCGTTGGCAATTTTTTCTTCCAAAATTTTGCGGGCTTTTTTAATGTCTTTTTGTTTACCGCTGATAACCAACATATTGGCGGCTTGTTCCAAAAGCAGTTCGTAAAAATCGGGCGCTAAATCTTTTTCGCCTTTCAAAATGCGCACGGTTTGCAACATTTCGTTGCCGTTGCCAATGGCGCGGCCGAGCGGCTGGTCCATATAAGTAATCAGCGCGCGGCATTTAAGCCCCAGCAGTTTGGCGGTAGCCACCAAAGCGCGGGCCAGTTTGCGGCTGTCTTCCAGCTTTTTCATAAACGCGCCAGAGCCGTATTTAACGTCCATAAGCAGGCTGTCCACGCCCTCGGCATATTTTTTAGAAAGAATACTGGCCACAATTAACGGGCGGCTTTCTACGGTAGAGGACGCATCACGCAAAGAGTAGAGTTTTTTATCGGCGGGGGCCAAATCCTGCGTTTGGCCGAACATACACACGCCTAATTTTTGCATTTGGCGGTGAATGGATTTAACCGGCACGCGCACTTCAAAATTTTTCATAGATTCCAGTTTATCCAACGTGCCGCCGGTGTGGCCCAAACCACGGCCGGACATCATCGGCACTGCTACACCCGCGCACGCCACCAGCGGGGCCAACGCCAGGGAAATCCCGTCGCCCACGCCGCCCGTGGAGTGTTTATCCGTCTTGGGGAGTTTTACATCAGAAAAATCCAACCGGCCGCCGGAGTGCGCCATAGCTTTAGTAAAAAGGGCGGTTTCTTTATCACTTAACGGGCGCAAAAAGCATGCCATTAAGAAAGCGGACAGTTGGTAGTCCGGCACGGTTCCTTTGGCTGCGCCTTGGGCGATAAAATCAAATTCTTCAGCCGTTAGGGTTTTTCCGTCACGTTTTTTTGCAATCAGGTCAATCATTCTCATATCAGTACTCCCTCCATGTTATATACCTGCTTGAACTTTCAGCATAGCATTTTCCGGCGGAAAAGAGAAGAGTTTTCCGTAAAATTTAATAAAGAATTGTTTTTTGGGAATGATTTTTTGCGGTGCCGGGCGTTAAAAAATAATTTTTCAAACGCGGCTTTTGCCCGGCTGTTCTCGTCGTAAAAACGCTTATACGCTGCGTTTAATGATACTGCGCACAATGCCTTCTACATGAAAGGTTGCCGGGTCCGCCACGATGGGAGCATAGGCGGGGTTTTCGGATAGTAAAATAACATTTTTGCCGTCGTTATTAAAGCGTTTCACAAGCACTTCGCCATTGTTTACGCAAACCACCACATCTTTATTTTTGGGCAGGTGGTTGGTTTCCACAATCAGCCAATCCTTGGGGGAAATTAAATGCTCCATGGAATCGCCCTTGGCCTCCACCATAAACCCTTTCCCTACCGGGAAGTACACCATGTTGGGGTCCACCGGCACCACGCGGGTGGGGGTGCCGTCCAAAATCGTTCCGGCGGGGCCGCATTTGGCCATGCCGTACATTTTTAAGTACACCACGTTGCGTTCGGGGTCTTTTAGAATCATATAATCCCGCGGGTTAGCCGGGTTGCGCTTGAGAAAGCCCTTTTTTTCCAACTGTTTAATGTGGTGGAAAATTACGCTTTTGCTGCCCACGTTCAGGCGGTCGGCCAGTTCTTCCATAGTTAGCGGGTCGGTAATGTTGTTTTTTAGGATTTCCAACAATTTGGCTTGGGTGGGGTGCAGGGCTTTCATAAAAACTCCTATTACTTTTTTATTGTTCTATATTTTGTTCTATAAAATAGTGGGGCAAAAAGTCAAGCCTTGGGGAATTTTTTAGGGCCTTTTTTTGATAGGGGTTGTTTTGTTTTTTTTTTTTGATATAGTGTTTTTTATAGCACGCATGAGGAGGGGAACCGGAAATGAATAAAAACGGCGGATTTACGCTAATAGAGCTGTTAGTGGTTGTTTTAATAATAGGTATTTTGGCTGGGGTGGCTTTGCCACAGTATGAAAAATCGGTCACGAAGGCCCGTTTTTCAGAAGCGATTACTACCGTGCGTTTTTTGCGGGAACAACAACGTTTATTTTATTTGGCAAATGGCCGTTTTGCCCAAACATTTGATGAACTGGGCGTGGACGGATTTTCCGGAGGCAACGAATTTGTAAAAAAAGATTTTTCTTATGGTTTGCGGGGGTATTATGGGGGTAGTGTGCAAGCGCTGTATATGCGTCAGCCTCGTGTATGGATAGAAGTGTACGGACTAGATGACAGAGTAGTATGTACTGCCGATAAAAATAATAAAAAAGGTAATGACTTATGCCGTACATACGGCCCGCAAGAACCCAGTTTAGACGGTGATGCTTGGTGGTCTTACCGTTTATAAAACACGGTGAAAATTGGATAATTAACCACCCCGAGTTTTGTTCTTACTCGGGGTGGTTTTTATCATATAAGGGCCGCGCGCATGTAAAGGGCGGCTTTGGCGCTTTAGAGTTTTTGGATAAACCTGTTTAGCGCGGCTTGGCCGTCCGGCGTGCGCTTAAATACGCCCGCGTACTCCAGCACGCGCGCAAAAATTTTGCCCACCTCTTTTTGCAAAATTTCCGCCGTATTTTGGGGGGTAAACGTGTATTTGTTTAACATTTCCCGCGCCCACGCGGCGTGCTTTTTAAGGGAGTCGCTTTTTTCTATGGCGGGTAAGTTTTTCTTGATGAGCAGTTCGCCCAGTTCCTTCAACTCTTTATTCAACCGCGCGGGCAGTACGGCCAGGCCCATTACTTCAATTAGTCCGATATTTTCCTTTTTAATGTGGTGGACGTCCTCGTGCGGGTGGAAAATGCCCAACGGAAATTCGTCCGTCGTGCGGTTGTTGCGCAGGACAAGGTCTAACTCAAACGCTTTGCCGCGGCGGCGGGCGATAGGGGTAATCGTGTTGTGGGGCGTGCCCTGCGTGTTCGCCAAAATTTGGGCGGTTTCATCACTGTAAGCACGCCATTTTTTTAAGACGAAGTCCGCGGCTTCGGCCAATTCTTTTTTAGGGCCGCTCAGGCGCAGTACGCTCATAGGCCATTTGACAACGCCGGCTTTAATGTGCGGGAATTTGGCTATTTTGAACGTGCGTTCCACCGGGGCTTTTTCCATAGCAAACGTGTAGCGCCCGCCCTGGAAGTGGTCGTGCGTTAAAATGGAGCCGCCCACAATGGGCAAATCCGCATTGGAGCCGATAAAATAATGGGGGAAAACGTCCACAAACGCCAACAAACGCCGGAAACTGTTGAGCGTTAGTTTCATAGGCTCGTGCTTGCCGGAAAGGAAAATACAATGTTCGTTGTAGTATTCATAGGGGGAATACTGCAAAAACCACGGGTTGTGGTCTTTTAGTAAATCCAACCCAATCAGGCGCAGGGTTTGGCGGGCCGGGTGATTAATGCGCCCCGCGTAGCCTTCGTTTTCTTTACATAATAGGCACTTGGGGTAGCCGGACGGCGCGGCTTTTAAGGCGGCGGCAATGTCTTTGGGGTCTTTTTCCGGCTTGGACATATTGATAGTAATATCCAGCGTGCCGTACGGCGTGCGGGCCTTCCACCGTTTGTTTTTGGCTACGCGCGCGGTGCGGATGTAATCCAACGCGCGGGCATCATGGTAAAATTTGTCCGTGGCTTTTTTGGGGTTTTGGCTCCACAGGGCAAAAAATTCGTTTTCCACTTCGCTGGGTTTGCGGGCAAAAACACCCATTAATTTAGTGTCCAATAAATCCCGTTGGGTGACGGTATCTTGCGGAATTACTTTTTGTTGGGCGGCCCAATCACAAATGTTTTTTAGAATTTCGCACGGATATTCGGGCGTGGCGCCGTTAAAGCCCGACGGCGTATATTCCGTCAGGTGCAAAATATCCAACAGTTGGTTGACGGCCCACACTTCGTCCGCCGGGACCAACAGTTTTTGGTCCAGTGCGTATGCAATTAATTGGTCAATAAGCAGGTTGATGTTCATAAGGCCCCCTAGTATTTGCGGTGCTGTTCCCAGTTCCACGCGGTTTGGATAATTTGCGTTAAGTTGTATTTGGGTTTCCACCCCAATACGCGCTGTGCTTTGGTGCTGTCCGCTACCAAAATGGCCGGGTCACCCGCGCGGCGGGGGGCGGTTTCTACCGTAAAATCCACGCCGGTAATTTGCTTGGCCTCTTTAACCAGTTCCGCCACGCTAAAGCCGCTACCGCTGCCCAGGTTGAAGCGTTCGCTGGTGTTATCCTTAAACATTTTTTGCAAGGCTAAAATATGGGCGTCTGCCAGGTCGTTCACATGCACATAGTCGCGTACGCAGGTGCCGTCCGGCGTGGGGTAGTCCGTACCGAAAATTTTGATAGACGGCCTTTTGCCCGCCGCCGCTTGCAACACAATGGGGATTAAATGCGTTTCCGGCGTGTGGGATTCGCCAATTTCGCCGCTGTCGTCGGCACCGCTGGCGTTAAAGTAGCGCAGAGCGGTGGCTTTCAAGCCGTAGGCGGTATCAAAATCCGCCAGCATTTTTTCCACCATCAGCTTGGTGTTGCCGTATGGGTTAATGGGGTTTTGCGGGTGCGATTCGTCTATTTTGGGTTTGATAGGTTCCCCAAACGTGGCGGCGGTGGAAGAAAACACAAAATAGCGGATGTGGTTTTCCACCATGGCATCTAACAAATTTAATACTTTAGCCACGTTGTTGTGGTAGTATTTGGACGGCTCTTTTACACTTTCGCCCACTTCTATAAACGCGGCAAAGTGCATAACGGCATCTATGTGGTGTTTTTGGAAGACCTCGTGCAAGCGGGCTTTGTCGCCCAAATCCCCCAGTTCAAAGGGGTAATTTTGCACGGCCTCGCGGTGGCCTTTGGAAAGGTTATCAAACACCACCGGGTTATAGCCTTGTGCGGCCAGTCTTTTTACGGTGTGGGAGCCGATATAGCCCGCCCCGCCGATTACTAAAATGTTTTTCATGGGAAGTTTCCTCTTAATAAATTTTTTCAATTTGCCGCGCCGGCCCGCCGATATTGGCAATATAAAAATCTGCCTTGAGGCCGGTTTTGGGCGTGTAAACGGCGCTAACGGTGTCTATCAGGTTTTTGATGTTTTCATCTTTTACCAAGGCTACCGCACTGCCGCCAAATCCGCCGCCGGTAATGCGCGCCCCCAATACGCCGGGTTGCTCCCACGCGGTTTGGGCAATCAGGTCCAGTTCCGGGCAGCTTACCTCGTAATCGTCCCGCAGGGAAATGTGGGACTCGTTCATTAAATGGCCGAATTTTTCCAATTCTCCCGCGCGCAGATATTGGGCCGCCTGCAACGTGCGTTGGTTTTCGTACACGGCGTGTTTGGCGCGTTTTTGTTCCACCGGGTCTTGGATTAAATGTTTGTGGGCTTCAAATTGGGGAATGGTCAGCTCTCCCAGGGCCTTGACGGGCAGTTCTTGTTGCAGGGCTTTGAGCGCGCGTTCGCACTGTTGGCGGCGTTCGTTATAGGCGGAGTTGACCAGGGAGTGCTTTTTATTGCTGTTGATAATAACAATGGAAATCCCGCGCAAATTGAGCGGCACATATTCATATTTCAGCGTGTTGCAATCCAGTAAAATGGCGTTATCCTCTTTGCCCATACCGCTGGCAAATTGGTCCATAATGCCGCAGTTCATTCCCACAAATTTATTTTCGGCCTCTTGCGCCATTTTGACCAGTTCAATTTGCGGGATATTTAAGCCGTAGGCCGTGTTTAAGGCTACGGCGGTGGCAAGCTCTATGGAAGCCGACGACGACAGCCCCGCCCCCGCCGGAATGTTGCCCCAAAACAGCATTTCAAACCCTTGGGGAATGTGGTATCCGCGGCGTTGGAAAACGTCCAACACTCCCAGCGGATAGTTGGCCCAATCGTTTTGCGGCAGGTTTTTGATGTCCGCTAGTTCCGCGGTGATAATGCCTTTTTCGGGCAAGTTTAAGGAGTGCAAACGCACGGTGTTATCGTCCCGCTTGCACAGTACGGCGTGCGTACCGAACGACAGCGCACACGGGAAAACGTGTCCGCCGTTGTAGTCTGTATGTTCGCCGATTAAGTTTACCCGCCCGGGGGCAAAGAAATACATTTTTGTCTTTTTGAAAACTTCGTTAAATTTATTGCGCAGTGCAATTTGGTTCATTTGTTCCATAAGAATACCCCTATTTTACGGTCATTTTGAATTGCCAGTTATACTGCCCGAGCGGGGGAATTACCGCCGCTTTTTTAATTTTATTTGCTACATATAAATCGTCATACGCGCCGGTGCAGGGCTCCAACGCCAGGTTGTAATCCCCGCGGTAGCCGCCTTGTGTTTTCCATACGCCCAGATACGGCACTAAATCCGCATTGTAGGAATAGAGCAGGGTGTCGCCGTTATCGGTATGTTCTATGCCGCACCACCCGGCGGTGTTTTTTTGCGTAAAGTAAAATTTTTCGCAATTTTTGGCGCTGGCGGGCTCGGTGGCGGAAAGGTCTAACTTTTGGCCGTGTACGTCCGTCGTCAGCGGATAAGTGTGCAGGGTGCCCCACGGGCCTAAATGTTGGGTGGAGTGTTCCACCGTCATTACCTGGGTTAAATTGGGGGGGATTAACAGCCGCGTTGCCGGGGAACAATTGAGCAGGCAGTGCGGCGTCCAAATAAACTTAAAACCGCCTTCTTCCAAATTGGTGACGGAATAATCAAAAGAAATTTCGTTGTGGTTGAGCGTAATGCGCCGGGTAAAGGTGTAGGGGAAATTTTCGCTCCGTACGGAGGCCATCAGCTCCCGCCCGGTGGGGGAAACTTCCCATTTCCACTTCATGGCCCACACTTCGCCGTGGTCCGGCACCGGCACATTTTGGTATTGGCCGTCCGGGTACGGGCAGGCATCTATGGAGGGAAGCACCTCGTCAAAGCCGCTGGAATCGTACGCGCTGAACGCGGCCCCGTAGTGGGGCAAAGTAAGGGTGGCTTTAGGGCTTTGGAATAAAAATTCCCGCCCGGTTTGTTTTTTTACCAGACTAGCCAATTTGCAGGCGTAATCCGGCAAGAAAGTAAGGCGCAGAGCGTCGGTTTCCAAATAAAAAGCGTTTAAGCCTTTGTATGTGGTGTGTTGCATAGTTCCCCCAGTGTTTCCCAAACAGACAAAAAAAAGGCGCCGCCGTAAAGCCGCGCCTTTACGGTTAAGATAAATTAAAAGCTAATGGGATTAAATCCTTTAGTTTTTTAGTGACAACCGTGCGTTTTTTACCCTCCAATACGGCCATATAAATCGGCGCGTTGGGCGGCATAAATTCTGCTAGCACCTGGCGGCAAGCCCCACAGGGGGAGTTTACCTTTGCCCCCGGCAGTTTTTGGGTGACCAGGGCCAGTGCCACTATGTCTTTTTCTCCTGCCCCTACGGCGGCAAACGTGGCGTTGCGTTCCGCGCACACGGTTAAGCCATAGGAAGCGTTTTCAATGTTCGTGCCGGTAAAGATATGTCCTTGGCGCGTGAACACGGCCGCCCCCACCTTAAAATGGGAATACGGCGAGTAAGAATTCTCCCGCGCTTGTTGCGCGGCGTCCAATAATGCGGCTTGGATTTCTTTTGTCGTCGGTTTGCTCATACTTTTATTTTATAATAAAGGCGCAAAAAGTCAAGCGGTTCTATAACGGTAAAAATTTTTTATAATAATTTTATGAGAAAAATTTTCATTATTTTACTGGTTTTGGGTGTGCTTGTTTGGTGGCTCCGCCCGTCCGCGCCGGAAATAAAAAACGTGCATAACGCGTTTGGCCCGGTGGTGGTGTTTGGGGATAGTTTAACGGCGGGCACAGGGGCCGGGAGGGAAAAATCTTACCCGGCGCTTTTGGGGCGCAAAATCAGCCGCCCGGTAATTAATATGGGGTTGCCCGGGGATACCGCCGCGGCGGCTCCGGCGCGCCTGGCCCAAGTGTTGGAACAACGCCCGTATATGGTGCTGATAGAATTTGGCGGAAATGATTTTATGCGCGGCGTGCCTATCACACAGACCGAAGCGGCCGTGCGCCAAATGGTGGACGACGTGCAGGCGGCGGGCGCGGTAGCCGTGGTGGTGGATACCGGCGGATATGCGGGTATGCGGCCCTATACCAAAATTTACAAACAAATCGCAGCGGAAAAAGGTGCGGTGTTTGTGCCCGGTATTTTAGACGGCATTTTTACAAAAAATAAGTTCAAGGCGGACCCAATCCACCCCAACGCCGCCGGGTATGAGGTGGTGGCCGAGCGCGTGCATAAAGCCATTCAACCGTACTTGTAGCGCAAAAAATATCTAGGCGTTTGAACGGATTTAGGGCGGGCCTTTGGGGGCCCGCCTACTGCTTTTATCCGGCGTTTAATAAAGGGCAGGCGCTTGAAAAACGGCAGGTAGGCACGCGGAGAAAGTGCCGGGTCGTGCTGAAAAAAGGTCGCGCCCGGGGCTGAAAAAGATTTGCGCCCGGGCACTGCAAAAAAATAAAAAATACCCCGGTTTGGGCCGGGGCGTTTTTATTTAGTAAACCTTGAGCAACGGTTATTTTTTAATAATTTTCAGCGGCTCTATTTCCCGCTCGTAGCCTTGGGCGGCCACCACGCGGCCGTAAAAAATGCAACCGGGGGGAACAGGTTTTGTAAACGTCACTTTGCCGTCAATATCCGGCGCATCTTTGTAGGTGCGGCCGAAGTCCGCTCCGTCGGCAATTACTTCCATTTCCGCACCCACCAGGCGCTTGTTGATTTTATCAATCACGCGGCTTTGGGTTTCTTCCAATTCCCGGGCGCGCTGGTGTTTTACCGCCGCCGGAATTTGCTTCATTTCGTAGGCCGGGGTGCCCTTTTCGCGGAAGTATTCAAACACGCCCATATTATCAAATTCATACTCGCGCACGAATTTTTTAAGCTCGTTAAAATCTTTTTGCGTTTCTTGCGGAAACCCCACAATAAAGTTCGTCCGCAACGAAATATCCGGCACCGTTTTTTTGAGCATATCCAGCGTGTCTTTAATTTTTTTCCCGTCGCATTGGCGGTTCATATTTTTGAGTACCGGGTCGGCAATATGTTGGAGCGGAATATCCAAATAATGGAAAATCTGTTCTTCGCCCGCCATTAAATCCGCCAGTTCCTGCGTGACTAAATTGGGGTAGGCGTACATAATGCGAAGCCGCCCCAAACCGCGTATTTTAAGCAGTTTTTTAAGCAGTGTCACCAAAGACGGCTTTTTATATAAATCTACCCCGTACGAAGTGGTATCCTGCGCAATTAAAGAAATTTCTTTTACTCCGTTTTGCGTGAGCAGGCGCGCTTCCTGCACAATTTGCTCCATGGGTTTGGAGCGGTACGCCCCGCGGATAAACGGAATGGTGCAATACGCACAGCGGTAGTTGCAACCGTCGGCAATTTTTAAGTAGGCGGTGTGGGTGGCGGTGAGCGTCATTTTATATTCGGGAATATACAACGCATTGGCCAGGGATTCCAAAAATAAGCCGTCTTGCCCGATTAAATCTTCCACATGGTCTTGCGCGGCAATAGAAAAAACGGTATCGGCTTCCGGGAAGTCCTTTGCCATTTGTTCGCGGTAGCGGTCCACCATACAGCCCGTCACGGCAACGCGCTTGATAACGCCTTGGCGTTTGAGTTCCAGCGCGTGGCGGATTTCCTCCGTGCCTTCTTTTACGGCGGAAGATATAAACCCGCAAGTGTTAATGATGACGGTGTCCGCCTCTTGCGGGGTGAACACTAATTGGTGGCCGTGGGCCAGCAAGCGGGCGGAAAATTCCTCGCTATTGGTTAAATTTTTGGGGCAACCCAAGCTGATTAAAAAGAATTTCATAGTTATATTTTACAAAATATCCGTTTTTGGCCTAAATGGCAAGGTCTGCCTTGCGGGTGGGCTCGGGCGCGTCGTCGTCATCATCCCCAATGTCCAGTAATGCCAGGCCAAAGGTAATCACCCCCACGCGGCCGATAATCATGGCGATAATGATAATCCCTTTGCCCCACGCGCTTAACTGGGGGGTAAAGTCCATCGTCATACCGGCGGTGCCCAGGGCGGCGGCGGCTTCAAAAACCAGGTTTAGGAACGGCTTGCCTTCCTCGGTAAAAGAAAGCCAGAACAGGCAGATAAACAGCAAAATGGCGTAAAAAATAAAGGTAGACGTTGCCAAATAAATGCGCCGCAGGGGGATTCTGCGCCCCAAAAAAGAAATGTGTTTATATCCCATTAACTGGCTGTATAAAATGGCAAATACACTGGTGACGGCCGTACACTTAATACCGCCCCCGGTGCCGGACGGCGCACCGCCGATACTCATAAGCATAGCTAAAATAAGCAGGGAACACGACGACATGGAACTAATGCTGACGGTATTAAACCCGGAGGTCGTCATAGCCGCCGTACATTGAAAGACCGATTCCAACAGGTTCATTTCCGGGTTGGTGATGAACACAATTAAGGAGCCGAACGCCAACAGCACCGTGGTAGCCAGAACGATAATTTTGGTGGTGTAGGAAATTTCTTTGGCGCGGCGCGTCACCCAATTAAAAATATCCGTCACCACAATAAACCCCATGGAGCCCGCTAAAGATAGCCCCATAATAATAATGTTTACGGTTTTGCTGTCATAAAAGCCGGTTAAACTATCGCTCCACAGGCTGAACCCGGCCGTACAAAAGGCCGATACACTATGAAAAATACTGTACCAAGCCGCTTGAAAAATGCCAAAATCGTGGTGCATAAAATAGTTGAATAACAACACCGCGCCCACGCTTTCCACCACGGCGGTAAAAATCATAGCGGCGCGTAAAAAATCGTGCAAATCCAGCGTTTGCGGCAGGGAAAATTCCGCCGTCAGCACCTCTTTTTGGTGGGGGCGCAAGCGGCGCGATGTGGATAAATACAAGAAGGAGGACATGGTCATATAGCCAAGCCCGCCCGCCTGAATCATAAACAAAACCACCAGTTTACCCAAAAAGGAGTAAGAATCGGCAAAGTTTACGCTGGTAAGCCCAGTGGTAGATGCGGCGGAAGCGGCGGTAAAAAGGTTATCCAGCCACCCCACGCTTTGGGTTTTCATAAACGGGAGTGATAGCGCAATCCACCCCAAAAAAGTATACATCACAATCCCCTGCAATAAGTTTTGGTGGGGGGATAAACGCAAAACAAACAGCGTGTACTTTTTGACAGACATTTTAATAAAGTCTTTCAGTTGGCAGAAAATTTCTTTCCAGTTAATGCTAGACATACTTTTATTATAATAAATCCTGCGCGCGGGTGGGGAGTGCTAAACAGGGCAAAAAAAACTCCGCGCCCGGTAAAATGCGGCGCGGAGCGGTTCGTTTATTTTACTTCTATCGTATATCGGATGTCTTCCCGCAGGGAGTTATGCACCGGGCAGGTTTGCGCCGTTTTGGTGTATAAATCCTTTTGGGCTTGCGTGAAGTTTGCCGGATAAGCAAACGTCAGTTTCATTTCCGTCACGCGGCGCGGAGTTCCCCCGAACACAGGTTCTACCGTCAGTTGCGTGCCGGAAACATCGTCCCCGCGTTTTTGGGCGGCGTAGCCTACCATGGTAAGCATACAGGCCCCCAAAGCGCTGGCGAGCAGTTCCCCCGGTTGCATATCTTCGCGCGGGTCAAAATACGCCGTTTTTACGGCGGCGGTGTGCCCTTCCAAGCGGGCGGTGGTTTGTAAGTTGTTTCCCAATGTTATTTGTATAGCCATAATTTTACCCTCCATGTATATACTAACAGTTTATGCCCGGTTTGTGCCGGTGGTTTTTGCATTATAAAACGCGGACCGTTAATTTAACGTCTTTACTTAACGTCTGGTGTACCGGGCAGGCGTTTACGGCGGACAGATAAAACTTTTTCTGTTCTTGCGTAAAGTGCGCGGGGAAAGTAATGTCCAGCACAAATTCGCCCACGCGGCGCGGGTTGGCGGCCATAATTTTTTGTATGGATAAATGCGCGCCTGTAAAATCATCCCCGCGGGCGGCGGCCATTTTGCCCATAATGGTTAAAGTGCAAGAGGCAAAGGCGGCGGCCAGTAAATCGGTGGGGGAAAAACAGCGCCCCTTGCCGCCGTTATCGGGCGGTAAATCGGTTTTCAAGGTGGTGGCGGTGGGGCCGTGAACGAGCGCGGTTTCGCCGTCGCCGGTGTAAGTGCAGGTAATTTCTGTCATATTGTAAAGCTCCTTATAAAAAAATACCGCCGGAGCAAAAACTCCGGCGGTTAAATATTTTACCCGAGAGCCGCCAACTTGCTAAACAAGTCTTTTTGCTCTTTGGTCAGGGTGCGGGGTACGTCTATGGTCAGCGTGACGTATAAGTTGCCTTTGGCGCTCAACCCCTTGCCGCTTAATTTTAATTTCTTGCCGCTGTGCGTGCCAGCGGGTACTTTTACTTTCACGGGGCCGTCCAACGTGGGTACATAAATGGTACCGCCCAAAGCCGCCGTCCACGGCATAATAATTACGGGCACCTGTAAATCTTCGCCCTCCAGCCTAAACTGCGCGTGCGGGCGGATTTTGATAATCAGGTACAAATCCCCATTCCCGTTGGCGGTGGGGTTGCCCATGCCTTTTAGTTTGATTTTTTTGCCTTCGCTTATTCCGGCGGGAAATTTGACCGTCACATTCCGGCCGCTGGGCAGTGTAAGCTGCATATTTCCGCCGCGGTGGGCTTCTTCCAAATTCAGGGCCAGTTCGGCTTCCACATCACCCGATTGCACCCCGGCGGCCGCACTGCGCCCGAAGTTCTGGCCGAAACCGCCAAAGCCGCGTCCGCCCATACCGCCTAGGTTGCCGAAAATGCTTTGGAAGAAGTCACTAAAACCGCCTCCGTCAAATCCGGCCCCGTTAGAGCTAAAGTTATAGCTGGTTTGTCCGCCGCCGAAATTGCCGTATTGTTGGTACTGCTGATACGGATTCGCACCGGCACTGCTGCGGGAAGCCCCGCCGCCGCGCGCATAATTTTGGTAGCCTTCTTGGCCCACTTGGTCATAAATGGTGCGTTTTTGTTTGTCCGAAAGCACGGTGTAGGCTTCGTTCAAATCCTTAAACTTTTCCGTCCATTTTGCCTTTTCCGCTTCCGGGTGTAAATCCGGGTGGCATTTGCGGGCCTGTTGTTTGAATGCCTTTTTAATTTCGGCGTCTGTGGCTGTTTTGCCCACGCCTAAAATTTTATAGTAATCTTTGTATTCTGCCATAACTTATCACTTCCTTACCATCATTTTATATAATTTTTAAGAGAGATTCACTATGTTATTATTAACTAAAAAAGCCAACAAAACCCCTTGGAAACTGATTTTAACGACGGAGGCGTTCTCCTCGCTGACCAACCAGTTTATGCAAATTTTACTGCCTTGGTATGTGTTAAGCACCACCGGAAGCGTGTGGTGGACCGGGGTGGTGGGCTTTTGCGCTTTACTGCCTAATATATTTTCTTCCGTTTTTGGCGGGCAGGTAATAGACAAGTTCGGCCGCTCCAAAACCATGTTTGTGTGCGAAGTTTCCCAACTGGTGCTGATTGGTTTTATTGCCGTATTGGTGGGGGTGGAGCGGGCGGAAACGTGGCTTATCGGGCTATTGGTTTTTGCCAGTTCCGTATTTGATGCGCCGGGGGAAATGGCGCGCACGGCTCTGTCTCCCACGTTTTCGCGCTATGCGGGGGAGCCGCTATCCAAAACTTCCGGCCTGATTGAAGCCATGGACGGTATTATGTCCGTAGCCGGGCCGCTTTTGTGCGGTGCGGTAATTGCCTGGGCGGGGTTGTTTAGCGCGTGGGTGATGTGCGCGGCTTTTTGCGCGGTGATTGTGCTTTTGTGTTTGCTGGTGTTTACCAACCGCAAGCCGCGCGTGCTAAAGCCGGCGGTTTCTTACCGGGAAACCCTGGCGTATGTGCGTAAGGACAAAATTATTTTGGAAAGTATTTTGTTTACGCTTCCGACTTTTTTGTTGGGGCAGGCGTGGGAGTTGATTATCCTGCCTACTTATATTTACGAGCATGGTTTTAGTTCCCTGTATTTGGGGCTGTTGGGCGGGGCGTTTGGCTTGGGGGCCTTTATCGGCGCGTTGGCGTTTGCGTCGGCCGCGCGGCGGTTTAAGTTTTTCGCCCTGCTTACGTTTAATTATGTGGGGTATTTGCTGTCCGTTTTGGTGTTGTTATTCCCCTTGCCGAAAGCTGCGGTTTTGGCGGCCACCGTGTTGTGCGGCGTGCCGTTTGGGGCGTTTGGCGCCATGATGATTAGCATTATTTTACTGCGCACCCCGGTAGAATTACGCGGCAAAATGCTGGGCGTATTTGCCACCGCTACTTATACGGTGGAAAGTTTATGCGTGCTGGGCGTGGCCGCCTGTATAGACAAATGGGGCTTAAATTTTACCCTCTGTACAGTAGCCGCAATATTTGCTATACTAATACTTGTCAGCTTGTTCGGCCGTGAAGAGCGGGATTTTTGGACGGCCACCGCTACCCAATAAAAAAGATTTACAGTATTAAAAAAATTTGTTATACTATTTAGGTAGTCAAGGACAGGCAGTATTAAAAAGATTTATTCGCCCTTAGCTCAATGGTGGAGCGACCGGCTGTTAACCGGTAGGTTGAAGGTTCGAGTCCTTCAGGGCGAGCCATTTGAAAACCACGCGCAAGCGTGGTTTTTTTATGAGTAAAAGGGAATTTTTGTTATCTGCGCGCCCTGAGCAAGCAACCTTCGTTGCTTGCGTAGGGACGGTTAGTGCGGAGCGATGTTTTTGTTTACGCACCATAAAAAGGGAAAGGCAATCTGCCCGGCCCGGCTTTTTTGTTTTTACAAACCCTTTTCCACCCATAAAAAACGCCCCTTTGCGGGGCGTGGGTAAAAATCAAACAGCAACTTTAGTTAATTACATATTGGCCGTTTTTCATTACACAACCGTCGGCGCCTTCCCGGCAGAGCCCTTCACAAAGCCAAACAAGGTCTTCCGGGGCGGAGCAGGTAATTTCGCCGCCCAGGCCGCTTAAATTCGGGTAATAGGCATAAAAGCTGTACGCATCTCTGCCGATTTTAGTGGCGGAAATAGAATCAGCCCCCAGGGTGTAGGTGTAGCGCCCAAAGGTAAAGGTGTCGCTTTCCGCATCCGTCGCATCAAATAAATCCACATCCAAATCGTTCAGTTTTCTGGGGGTGGAACGGTCGGTCCGGGCGGCCTTGGCGCGCAAGGCGGAATCCTGCAGCGTTCTTAAATTGGTTAAAGCCTCCATGGCTTCCGCGCGCACTACCGAGCGTTTGTATTTAGGCAACGCTACGGAAACCAACATGGCAATAATCAGCACGACGGCTAACATTTCAATAAGGGTAAAACCGTTGTTTTTCATACATTCTCCTTTTACTATGGTTATAGTATATCGGTTTTTTTACAAATATTCAATAGAAGCCGCCCCGCACCGGCGCTTGAAAGCGCGTTAAAAAAGAGTATAATAGTTTATATATTCCAATTTAAGGGGATTTTATGAAAAAAGGCTTTACATTGGCCGAGTTGATGGCCGTTGTAGTGATTATTGCAATTATTGCCGCCATTGGGTTGGGCGGATATAGGCGCACGGTGGAACGTGCTAAACTGACGGAAGGGCTCAATATGGCGCACCAAATCGGGCAGGCGTTGGCGCGTGCCGATTGGGAACGCGAAAACCGTTGCGGCATGTTTGATACCCCGTGGACCATGTTAGATATTGATGCAACCGGTTATACAATACAAGATGCCAAATTGGAGATAACCGGGCGGTTCAAATTAACCCGGGACGGCTCCAATATAAAAGTGGAGCGTTTGGGCGGGGAAGCCTATACGCTGGTGGTGCCGATTGATTGCGGCACGAGCCCTGTGAAACTAAAAGACCAATGCAACGGAAATACGGATTTTTGTATCAGCGCCGGTTTTACCGACTGTACCGGAACCAGCTGCAAAAAGCCGTAAACGGACGTTAAACGGACGTGGATTTTGATAAACCGCTTGGGTGTTTGCCCGGGCGGTTTTTTTATGGCTAAATGCGGGTAAGGCGGCGTGAGTAAAGACAGGCGGTGGCGCGGATAAAAAGCGGGCGCAAAAAAACCGCACCCGGTAGGGTAGCGGCGTAATCATTTTGAAAGTGTGGGGCTTTTTAGGGCCCGGTTCGGCTGTTTTAGACAGGGGGAAGAAAATTCTTCTCACCTGTCCGCCGGCGTATGTCTAAACCGGCTTCAAACTGCTTACTTTTGGGTTAGCGGCCAACTATATAGTTCGCACCGCTTACGTTTTCGCCCACTTTTACCAAGGCTCTGGCCAAGGTTTCCAGCAGGCTGTGCATCTTTTTCATTGTTTTTCCTTCTCCTTTATTAAAAATCTGTCTGCGTCTGTAATTGCACAGGAGAAATTCCTTACATAAAAATTATACAAAATTTATGTATGCTTGTAAAACAACGGTATATATAATAGTAAACTTAAACTAAAAAAGCAAGTATTTTATAAAAATTATTGGCGGGGGGAGTGCCGGGCCGGGCCCGCCGGATAAAGCGGCCCCGGCGAGAGTGTAAAATACCCCGGCGGGAGCGTAAAATCAAGCGCCCTCACGCGGTGCCGCCAAATAAAACGGCCCTCACGCAGGCGCGTAAAATTCCCCGGCGGGCCGGTAAAAAGGTTTTTAATTGCGCGCCCAAATAAAAGGGCGGGGCCGGTTTCCCAGCTCCGCCCTATCGTAAAAAATACGCCGGCTTATTTATTTTCTTTTCTTTTTAAGCCCGCTTTTATCAGGCCGTCAAATAACGGGTGCGGGCGGAGCGGGCGGGAGCCAAATTCCGGGTGGAATTGTACGGCAATAAAGTAGGGGTGGTCGGTGCGTTCCACAATTTCCGGCAAAACGCCCTCGTGCCAGCCGGATACTTTCAGCCCCGCGTCGCGCAGTTGCTTTACATAGGCGGGGTTGAACTCGTAGCGGTGGCGGTGGCGTTCCACAATTTGGTCTTTGCCGTACAGCTTGCGCGCCAGGGAGCCTTCTTCCAAATCGGCCGTGTAGTTGCCCAGGCGCATGGTGCCGCCTTTATAAACCACGTTTTTTTGTTGGGGGGTTAAATCTACCACCGGGTCTTTGGTGGTGGGGTCAAACTCGGTGGAGTTGGCATCGTGCAGGCCGCACAGGTTGCGGGCCGCTTCTATAACGGTGCATTGCATTCCCAGGCAGATACCCAAAAAAGGAATTTTGCGTTCGCGCGCGTATTTAATGGTGGCAATTTTGCCGTCCACGCCGCGCCCGCCAAATCCGCCCGGGATTAAAATGCCGTCGGCGGTTTTTAATTTTTCTTCCACGTTGTCTTTTTCCGTATTTACAAAAACAATTTCCACTTTGGCATCATTATTCATACCGGCGTGGCGCAGGGCCTCGCTAATGGATTTATAGGCATCTTGCAATTCGGAATATTTCCCGGCCACGGCAATTTTAACGCTTTTGGAGGGGGTCATGGCTTTATCAAAAAATTCAAACCATTTGGGGTCCACTTTTTGTTTGGGGGTCAGGCCCAACAGGTCAATAATTTGCTCGTCCACTTTTTGCTTATAAAAATTTTCCGGCACATGGTAGATGGATTTGGCATCCGCACATTCAATAACCGCCTGCGTGGGCACACTGCAAAAGAGGGAGATTTTCTCCCGCAAATGCAGGGAGAGGGGTTTTTCGGTGCGGCAAATAAGCATACTGGGCTCAATACCCACTTCCCGCAGTTTGTTGACGGAGTGCTGCGTGGGTTTGGTTTTAAGCTCTTGCGCCACGGCAATATAGGGGACTAACGTGACGTGTACGCAAATGACGTTTTTGGGGCCTTTTTCCAAACGCAGTTGGCGGGCCGCTTCCAAGAACGGCAAGGATTCAATATCGCCCACCGTACCGCCTATTTCTATAATGGAAACGTCTACTTCGTTTTCAAACGCGGTAAAGCGGCGCTTGATTTCGTTAGTAATATGCGGGATGACCTGCACCGTGGCGCCCAAGTATTCGCCGCGGCGTTCTTTATCAATCACCGTTTGATAAATGCTCCCGGCGGTGTTGGTGTTGGCGCGGGTCATATTTACATCTAAAAAGCGTTCGTAATGGCCCAAGTCCAAATCGGCCTCTGCGCCGTCGGTAGTGACAAACACTTCCCCGTGTTGGTAAGGGCTCATGGTGCCGGGGTCCACGTTAATATACGGGTCACATTTAATCATATTTACTTTTAAGCCGTTTAGCTGTAAAAGTTTGCCGATACTGGCCCCGGAAATCCCTTTGCCCAGCGAGCTGACTACCCCGCCGGTAATAATAATAAATTTACTCATGTTCATCTCCTTGCTGAAATAAAAAAATCGGTTTCGGCACCGGGTGCCGGGCACTTAAAAGAGGGAAGCCCCCGCCAGGCGGGAGCCCCTGTTATTCGTGCTGTTTCAAATAGTCTTCGGCCGCTTTTAAGTCCGCCTCCGTATCAATGGCCGGGCCGGAGGGTTGGATTTCCACGCATTTAATGCACATCCCCGCCTCCAGCGCGCGCAACTGTTCCAGTTTTTCCAGTTTTTCCAGCGGACTTACCGGCAGGTGGACAAATTTTTCCAACGCCGCGCGGCGGTAGCCGTAAATGCCGCAATGCTTCCAATAGGGGGCTTTTAAGGCCGCCTCGTCCGGCTGGCGTTTGTACGGCACGCGGGAGCGGGAAAAATACAGCGCCCGCTTGTCCGCCGTCAGCACGGCTTTTACGCAGTTGGGGTTATCAATGATTTTGTCATCCGTCGTGGCAATAACCGCCGTGGCAATATCGCAGGCGGGGTCACTCTTTAATAAGTGGACGATTTTTACAATGGTGGCGGGGTCTATAAACGGCTCGTCCCCTTGCACATTGATAATAAATTGTTCCGTACGGCCTTGGGCGGCCTCGTAAATGCGGTCTGTGCCGCTTTGGCAGGCGGCGCTGGTCAAAATGGCTTTGGCCCCAAACCGGGCGCAGGTGTCAGCCACAATTTGGGCTTCCGTGGCAATAATCACATCCCCCACGGCGGCCTGTAAGCATTTTTCATAAGTGCGCTGGATAACCGGCTTGCCCGCCAGTATTTTTACAATTTTGCCGGGCAGGCGGGAGGAGCCGTAGCGCGCCGGAACGGCTATTAAAACGTCACTCATGCCAGCACCCCTTCAATTTCTTCTACGGTGGTGGTAGCGGTGCCGGATTTGCCAACCACAATGCCCGCCGCAAAGTTGGAAAGCACCGCCGCTTCCTCAAGCGTGGCGCCCGCCGCCAAGGCCAAGGTTAATACGGATATAACCGTATCCCCGGCGCCCGTCACGTCAAACACTTCGCGCGCGGTGGCTTTAACGGTGGAGGGGAATTTTTTGCCTTTTTCAAACAGACTCATCCCGTCGGCACTGCGGGTAATTAAAATGGAATCCGCATCCAGCATTTTTAAGATTTTTTGGCCCAACTCCGTAATGGCTTCTTCGCCGGAGCGGGGGGACTCGCCCACGCCTTCCCAGGCTTCTTTGGTGTTGGGGGTCATGCAGGTAATGTGTTTGTATTTTTTGAAATTGTCAATTTTGGGGTCCACGCACACCGGGATATTTTTTTTGCGGCAGAGGGAAATAATATCCTGGATGTTATGGTCGCTGAGCATGCCTTTGCCGTAGTCGGAAAGGACAACGCCTTTGGCCGTTTTTAAGGCGGCCTTGAAACTTTCCATACATTGGGCGCCTACGCCGGAATCCACCGTTTTTTTGCTTTCGCGGTCAAAGCGCACGATTTGCTGTTGTTCCGCCATCACGCGCACTTTTTGGGTGGTGGGGCGGTTGGGGTCTTCGGCCACGCCGCGCAGGTCTACATTTTTATCCCGCAAGAAACCTTTTAGCATTTCGCCGCCCAAATCGTCGCCTACTACGGAAACCAACACCGGCTTGGCCCCCAAGGCGGACAGGTTTACCGCCACGTTGCCCGCGCCGCCGGCCACAAAAAATTCCTTTTTTACGGCCACTACCGGCACCGGGGCTTCCGGCGAAATGCGCGTCACGTCGCCTTTAATAAAATGGTCCAACATAATATCGCCTACTACAACAATTTGCTTGCCGTTAAAGGCGTGCAAAATTTCTTTTAATCTTTTGACGGGTACATTAGTCATAATAAAACATCTCCTGAGTATATCCCATTATAAAATATTTAAGGGGTGGTTTACATCCTTTTGTATTCTAACAAGGTGGCCGATACGCTGCCTATAAATACTTCCGTTTTCATTTTTACGGGCATACGGTACGCATCATCCGTCAGCCAGACGGTTAAGCTCTTGCCTTTGGCTACAAAAATGCCTTCCCCGCGCAACTGCGGTTCCACCTTAATACAATCAAAATGGCCTGCCGGGGTTTTTACGCGCTCCCGCCCGTGTACTTTTACAATAAGCGGGTATTGTTTTTCCCGGTTGATAATATCAAACACAATATCTTTGCCCGGCTCTAATTTTTGGGCGCGCACATAATAAAGCGCAGTTAAAAAATCGGTCACATCCGTTTCCAACGTGCCGGAAATTTCCCGCGCGGCTTCTTTCTTTTGGATTTGCCCGTAATAGCGGCGGTTAGCGGGGTCAAAAATAACCCACTCGTCGCGCTTGTAATTGCCTTCGCGCACGCTTTGGCCGTAGCCGCGGGAGTAAAAAGTTTGCGCATCCAGCCAGGATTGGTTGATGTCGCGCACTTTGAAAAAGGCGTCAATCACACTGGCGGAAAAAGCGGTGGTTTGTATTAAATACGCCGGGCGGCCGCCAATATCCACCAATCCCCGGTTGCGTATATAGGCCGTGCCTGCTTTTACAAAGGAGTAATACAGGCCGTATTTTAATTGTTCGCCGTCCCACGGTGCGCCGGTTTTGGCGGAAATATCCGGCTGTTGGTACGCATAGGGGTTTAACATCCGGCCGGACGTGGAAATTAAATCTTCTTCTTCAAAAACGGGGGAATCGCCCGGCAACTGCGCCCCGGCGGGCACCGTATATTTGGCGGGCTCGGCGGGCACCGTATATTTGGCGGGCTCGGCGGGCGCGGGCGTTTCTCGCGGCTGTGCGGCGTTTTGCGGCAGAGGCGCGGGCGTGGCTTGCGCCTGCGTGTTTTGGGCGGCCCCGGTATGGGGGGAGCCCTTTTCCTCCTTTTTAAGGGTGGCGGAGGTTTGCGCCTGGGTGGCGGGCGGCTCTACCGCTTTGGCCGCGTGGGAAACCGCTTGCGTTTGGGTGACTTGCCCGGCAGGCGTTGGGGATGGTGTTTTATTAGCGGGAGCGGTTTTGCACCCGGCTACCAGTAAAAGCACCAAAAACGCCAACCCGGGTTTATTCATGGAGGGAGTCCTTTTCTATAAATTTAGCGGCATTTAGTAAGTTATTGGCCACTTTATCGGGGTGTAAATCCGGGTATTTTTGCAAATGGTGTTTGCCGTTGGCGGTGGTCATTAAAATAGTTTTGAGTCCCAACGCCTGCCCGAAAAGCACATCCGCTTTTTTATCGCCCACCATATAGGAGCGCGCCACATCTACCCGATACTTTTGAATCAGCTTTTCGCCCAGTAAAGTACCCGGTTTGCGGCAAGCACAATGGTCGTCCGGCCCGTGCGGGCAATAGACGATTTCCCGGATGACGGCCGGTTTTAATAAGGTTTTTAAGCGGGCGTGGCAAGCGTCCACCTCTTTGGCGGTAAAATAACCGCGCCCAATGCCGGATTGGTTGGAAACTATAAAAAAAGTGTAGCCCAGTTTAGCCAGTTTGGCTAGCGCGGGCGCGGCGGTTTTATAAGGGCGCACTTTGGCGGGGTCACTTAAATAAGTGCCGGGCTTTTCGTGGATTAAAGTGCCGTCCCTGTCAAAAAAAACAGCTTTTATTTTATCTTTCATCGGGGTGTTCCTGTAAGTATTTTTCGCCCTCGGCCTCGCGTTTCCAACGGTTGTGCGCCCACAGCCAGGAGCCGGGGTCCTCTTTCAGCCAGTCCTCGTAGCATTTAACCAAAGTTTTGGTAAACGCGCGGATGTTTTGCTGGGAATATTCTTTAGGCGGGGTGAGCGGGTCATGCACGATGCACACAATTTTGCCCTGTTTGCGCACTACCTGCACCGGGAAAACCGGCACTTGCATTTTGATAGACAGTAGCGCCGTAATGGGGGAAAACGCCGCTATACGGCCCATAAAAGGAATCCACAGTTCGCTGGAAGAAGCGTTTTGGTCAATTAAAATTCCCAATAATTTGCCCTTTTTAAGCCAGCGCATACAGGCAAAAAAGGGGTTGTCTTCGTGATTGCTGTAAAAGGTGCGCCCGGTAAAAATGTTGCGCAGGCGGTTGGTTTCTTCGTCCACATAGGGGTTATCTACCCGCTGGGCCAGCACGGCTTTATCTATGCCCCATACGGCGCCGGCCAGGCCAAAGGCTTCCCAGTTGGTAAAGTGGCCGATGTGTATAATGCCGCCTTGTTTGTTGCGTTGGGCTTCCAGCATTTTTTCTATGCCGGTCACGGCTACATATTTTTTGAATTTTTCCGGCGTCATGGCGGTTAATTGCACAAACTCCGCCAAAATGCCGCCCATATTGCGCCAGGATTCTAACGCAATGGCAAAAACTTCCTGCGGGGTTTTTTGGGGGAAAGCGCGCTGAATGTCATACATAGAACGCTTAAAGCGTTTGGGCATTATAAAGCGCACGGAGCCGGTAGCAAACCGCCCCGCCGCCACGGCCCAAGTATAAGGGAGCAAGCGCAACATGGCGCAAGCGGTTTTCAAACCCAGGTATTGGATGTAGTGTAAAGGTGTCTTTTGGAAACGCATATCCCATTATAGCAATTTTGCCGTGGGGGAATAAACTTGCCGCAGGAACAACTGCCCCAGAAATGGTAAAATATACTTATTCACTATCAAACGAGGTTTTAATAAATATGGATTTATTAGCATTAAAAGAAAAATTAATGGCTTGTGCGCCGGGGCGTTGGGTGCTGTTGGCGGCCAGTAAACTGTATGGGTGGGCCGGTTGGTTGGACCGTTTGGCCTATCAAAACGGTTGGAAAACCGTAAAGAGCGTAAACGGCCGCGTGGTGTGCATTGGCAACATTACGGCGGGCGGAACCGGCAAAACCACGGCGGTTTTATTGGCGGCTACCTTACTGGCTAAAAAAGGGATGCGCGTGGCGATTGTTTCCCGCGGTTATAAACGCCAGCAAAAAAGCAAAGAGGCGGTAGTCCTTTTTGATAACCCGGATGCCGATTGGCGCATGGCGGGGGATGAGCCTTTTATGATGAGCCGCGTTTTGAGCCAGTACAAAGTGCCGGTGGTGATAGCGGCGGACCGCGCGCTGGCGGCAACGGAAGCGTTGCGGCGGTTCAAAAGCCAGATTGTACTGTTAGACGACGGCCTGCAACACCACCGCTTAAAACGCGATGCCAACATTATTTTGGTGGATGCCAAAAATCCGTTCGGCAACGGCTATTTACTGCCGTACGGCAACTTGCGCGAGCCGTTGGAGGGGCTAAAACGGGCCGCGTTAATTATTTTAACCCATTGTGACCAAGCCACCCCGCGCGAACTGGAAGACATTAAAGATAAAATCCGCGAATATAACGACACCGTGGAAATTTTGGAAAGCGAACACAAGCCGGAGTATTATTTTGATATTTGCCAAAGCCGCAAAGTGGGTTTGGATGAGGTAAAAGGGAAAGCAGCCTGTTTTTGCGCGCTGGGGCACCCGGAAACCTTTGAAAAGACGTTGGAAAATTTGGGCCTGACGTTGGCGCAAAAGTGGCGCTTCCCGGACCACCAGTTTTATACCGAAGACCACCTGCGCACCTTTGAAGAAACGCGCAACGGCCTGCCGCTGGTGACCACGTTTAAGGATTTTGTAAAATTCCCGGATAATTGGCGGGAAATTTTAACCAAAGAGGTGTATGTGCTGTCGGTAAATTTGAAGATTAGAGGGGGAGAAAAGGAGGAAGATAAATTAGAGCAAGTCCTCTACCCCAAAAGATAACGGCATTTGGTAGGATTTAGAGATTAACGCACAAGGGGAAAAATAACATT
>ERZ1034626.586-NODE-586-length-26193-cov-76.520200_pt1 | contig 26193 bp, 25 predicted proteins | sample MGYA00520652_ERZ1034626 | MGnify/ENA primary metagenome ERZ1034626 (study PRJEB33766, sample SAMN09781765) | gut metagenome | biome: gut microbiome | host: Homo sapiens | place: Madagascar | study: EMG produced TPA metagenomics assembly of the PRJNA485056 data... | reverse complement strand
GTAGTACAACAGTAAGACGATTACTCATGCCCATAGGGGTGCTGAGTAGTTACTAGCAACAATAACAACGTTAAGATTATTAAATATCATATCTATTTAGACATGCAAAAAATAAGGTATATTGAAGAGATATACCTTATTTATATTTAGAATACTAATCATTTTATCTATTCTGGGATATCATTAGCTCCACTTGAAGAACTAGCTACTGGATTTTCTGAATTAGTAGCAGCTCTCTTAGACTCACGTGGAATAGCAATATATACATCTTCTGTAGTAGAGTCATCCCATATAGTACCAGAACCATCAATCTTTGAAGTACCAGCAGGAACTACATAGATTTCATAATCTGACAGATTACCATTACCAATAGCACTTCTAAGATGTTCATTAGTAATATTTCCATTAGCATCTACCAACTGACTATATTCCTGTGAAGATAAAGCCCTAGCACCACTTAAATCTTCCAAAGGAGCACCTATACTACTTTCATCATTAGTATCCTTATATTTTGTACCAGTCTTAGCACCAATCATTGTTACCTTCTTATTTCTTACATCATAAGCTGTACCACTGCCTGTCTTCTTTCCTGCAGCTGCAGCCTTTGCTTGTGCTATAGCAGAGGCTTTCTGTAATGAAGGGTCCTTTGTTGGGTCATAAGAAATAGTACCAGTCTTTTCATCATAGGTAAGACCTTGTGAAGCAAGACTGATATTCTGTCCTCTCCTAGTAAGCTCCATCTGTTGCTTTGCTCTAGCATCAGCAACTTTTTCAGCTTGTGTAAGCACTCCAAGGTCTCTCTGAGGATTATGATTCTCCTGATAGATAGCACCATCAATCATACCATTGATAACACTTTGTCTAGCCCTTTGAAGATTGTTTCCTGTAAGATTTTGGTTAACACCTCTTTCTTCAAGGATAGCATCTGCTGCCATCTGCAACTCTGGAATAGCAGACATATCCTGATAGAACTTCTGAATAGTATCTCTACTATATCCCATCTTCTGTACATAGTCTCTATAGTAACCATTCAGTGTACTGCCAGCATCACCAGCAGAAAATACCCTAGAAGAAGCAGCTTTACCAGCAGCTGCTCCTCTAGTATAAAGTTCATTACCACTAATATTATAGAGATTAGGAGTCTCTCCATCCAGAAAAGAATCAATATTAAGATTATCTATTGCATAGAGCATTGAGGAATCCTGTGCACTCAAACTTCTTCTAAGTTTCTTCTCTTCTCTCATAGCTTCATCTGCCTGGAGTAATCTACCAATCTCTCCTTGGTATCTTCTCCTAAGGGAAGTCAATGCTCTTCTATTAGACATAGACAAGCCATTATGTGCTAAGTCTTCTGCCTGTTTAGCTAAGTCATTGGCATAGCCTTCATATAGTTTCCTCGCCTTACTTCTTTCAGGAAGTGTCTCACTAAGATATTTAAACTTATCCGATTTTTCTGATAAATCGTTGTATTGTTCCTCACTTTTTTCATAAGCATCCTTATATGCAGAGAATGGTACTAGCATCTCCTGCATAGAGAAGGGTTGAAAAGACGAGTCAATTACATAACTAAAATTTCCACTTGGCATATCTTCTACTCTTTAAAATGTTAAACCTCTTTTTCTTTTAATCTTACCACCACAGGATTTCTTTGTAGTAACTACTTTTCTACCAGTATTACTCTTAGGAGTCATTACTCCAAAGATACCATCAGCAGCCATATCAGCTATCATATTATGCTGAGCATTCTCACGTCCTAAATCACTGATACCTTTAAATAATCCAGAAACATTACCATAGATACCTTGATTCCAAGCAGCATCAGCAGCCATTCTCTGTCTTGCAGCATCCATCTGCATCTGTGCTTTAAACTGCCTCTGTCTATTAGCAATCTCAGCATTAGTTGCAGAAGTCTTTGTAAAGGCATCTGTATTGTACATATCAGTACTTCTATTAAACTCAGCTACCTTCTGTCTCTTAGCATCATTATATTCAAGAGCCTTTCTATAAAGGTCACCATCTGCTATCTGACTATTATAACCATTGGCAAGAAGTCCAGCCATCTTAGTTCCTATAGGAGAAGCATTGTTGAGGATAGCTCTATCTGTTGCTCTACTATTAGCATCCATTCTATTCTGCTCATACCATATATCCATAGGGGTATAGGTAAGATAGTTGCCAATAGGCTTATAACTAGCTAAGGCAGGACTACCACTAGCAGCTTCTATAGCTGCATCCATCCTAGAATAATCAGGTTTACCTATACCCATAGCCTGCATACCTAAACCTACTAAAGGTCCAAATAATCCTGCATATCTTAACTTCTCATTCTTATGCTTAGGTGTTATTTCTTCCTGATTATCCCCATTATTATCAGTATCATCAATACTAACAACAGGTCTCTTATAGTAGTTATATGTATAGTCACTTTTGTCATCCTGCCAACTATAATTGCCAGCACTAGTCCAATCCTTAGGTACATTTCCATATATCTCCTCTATACTTCCATCATCATTTACTACATAGTTACCAGTTTGCTTGTCTCTAAGTATTTCTTCAGGTGTTTTCCAATAAGTTCCTGGATGAGTATTCCTGACACCAGTACCATTAGGATCTTCAAAGATAGTCTGATAATCTCTCTTTGCATCCTTTAGCCACCCATTAGCATCTACATACTTAGCAGCATATTCTTTAGCTGCCTGAGGAGCATCCTGACTATTGAGAATCTGTTGTAGATAATTAAGTCTATTATTCTCATCTGCTTTAAGCCAATCAGAACCTCTCTTATAGGCATCAGTCTGTGCTAAAGCCTTGCCTATTTCCTCAGAGTTCATTCCTTTCTTTACAAGTCCTTTCTTAACAGCTTCCTTCCAGGCAGTATCAGTACTTCCATCCCAAGCATCATAATCTTCTTTACCCCAACCTCCATGAGTAAAGTCAAAAGTTAACTTGTTATTTGCCTTAGGTATGTAGGTACCAAAGTCATAACCTCTAGAGATAGCATCAGACAATATAGGATTAATACCACTGAGAGCATCCATAAACTGCTTATTCTTCAAGATATTCTCCCAATCAGTAATCCTATCTACTTTTTTATCATAAGCCCATTTATCAAAATCACTATCTGTATATAAGCCAAGAGCATTATATATCTTTTTCTTCATATCTCCTCCTTTATCATACTTATTTATCTTACCACCACAAGCATTCACCTGAGGCTCTTCTGCTATTGGTTGTTCTACAGGTTGCTGCATCATCTGTTCATTTACACTCTGTTGTTCTGCTTGCTGAGGAACTTCATCGGTAGGCTGTTCCATCTGTTGCTGTTGTGCCTGCTGCTCTTCCATAGCTACCTGTTGCATAATAGCTCTCTGTTGTTCTGGAGGGAGTTGATTAAAAGCTGCCTGAGCTTCTTTATCTTTCATTTCTTCTTTCTGTCTTTCCTGCTCATCTGCAAGGTCATACATCTGTTTCTCTAAGCCTGCCTGACTAATAGCATCATTAGGTCTTTCTGCACTTTCCTTTTCTAACTTCTTGGATAAGTCTGCATAGCTAATATCAGTATCCTTACCTATATGGAATTTCTTCTTAGTCTTAGCATCTGCTTTAATTCTCTTAGAGAAAACATAATCATCAAATATTGTCTCCCCTTCCTCTACAAGATTAGGTTTCCCTTGGGCATCAATACCTAATTGTACACCATCATAAGGATTACTCTCATGTGAGCCACCTGCTGAGATAACTTGAAGACCATCACTAAAATCAGAACCATTTGTCTGCATATCTCCACCTAAAGCAAATTTAGTGGCATTCCTAGCAAAGTTAGCCCTTTTTACTACTTCTGGAGAATACTTGTCTTTATTAGCTAATACATGGGAAGCAAACTCCTGTACTCCCATACCATGTTCTTTAGCTTCCTTAGTAAATAATCCTCTATGGCTCTTTTTGATGTGAATACCCCCACCAAGTGCAAAAGTACTAAGTGGAGTAACAGGAAGATTGCCAAAGACATTGGTTGATATTTTATTCTTAGCTTCTGCTGATTTGTTCTTGGCTACAAGATAATCAGACATAAAGCTATAATCTATAGCTCCAGTACCTTGTAATCCACCAAGAGGACCACCAAAGGCTGCATAGTTTGCAAGTAAATTATCCATCTGTGTATCTGCTATATTATCAATGTTATTATCTACACTCCTATTTGCCCAAGATTCAGCTGTTGTTCTTTCTGCTCTAAGGGCAGCATTCTTTCTTCTTGCCTTTCCCTTTCTGAAAAGTCCTCCCTTATAAGCATTCTGTACACCAGCTACAGCATTTGGTCCCTGTATTTCATCAAAGGAAGAAGCATTGGATGTAAAGTTGTTCAGATAGTTGGTTCCTTCATTGGCTGCATTGAGTTTCTTTTGGTCAGTCTTCATGCCAAAGAGAGCATTTACACCTCCCCCTATAATACCAGATGCTGCTGATACAATACCACCTACTACAGGATTTACTACACTAAGTGCTCCACCTACAGTGCCCCCTATGGAACTGATAGCATTACCAGCACCTGAACTTAAACCACCACTGATAAGTTTATTACCTAATGCTCCTACTATAGAACCTCCTGCACTAATACCTGCCTTTGCAAGACCACTAAGGTCTGATTTTACAAATTGCTTGAAGGGATTATTCTTTGCAGCCTCTGCACCAAAACCATTTACTAAGTTTTTAGAGTTAGTTACAGCAGCATTTCTTTGAGCTGTATTACTCCAATCAATAGGAATGGAAATATTAGGCTGAGATAATTGAGGTGCTTGAATATTAAATCCTGAGGAGTTTCCACTAAGTAATCCTGGCTTACTGAGAGAAGTATCCAAAATACTATTGAACATACCATCAAAAATATTCTGATGCTCTCTATCTATACCTTGGGCAAACAATGGTTGATTCCATTTATTAGCTGTATATAATTTATTCTTCTTTTTCATCTGAGTAACATTTTATTGCAAAGATAATACATTATTAATAGCGATGTTATACTCTTATTGCTATAATAAAAATAGGTAAGAAAATCATTAAGACCTTCTTACCTACCATATTAATTAACCAAAATATGTAGCCATTATATCATGTATCTCTACTTTACCTATTGAACCATCTTTCTTCTGAAGCTTGAGATATACCCAAGGATTCCTAATCCTATCAAGAGGTCTAGCTTTGAATCTCTTAATACCCATTAAGGATTCTGTAACATCATCTACTTCGGCATTATCTCTAGGAATATCACATCTCCACATTCTGAACTTTCTATTAAGGGCAGCAATACCATTCTTATTACCATGGGTGAATACATCATGCCCATTCCTATCACTAAGGGTAAGTAAGCCATGCTGGTATTCATTCCATGCTTCCAAGAAATCAAAAGGTAATGATGGACTGAACTTATCAGTACTACTATTATAGGAGCCTTCCCCACTAACACAAGCCCTAAACTCTAAGTTAGTAAACATCTTATCAATCTGAGGCTCCTGATTAGCTACCAAGGTCATTGAGAAAGGTTTACTCTTGTCAAAGAAGTTACAGTATTCTCCTGCCTGATGTTCCCATAACTGACCTTTAACCCATATTTCTCTATCATCAAGACTAACAAAGAAAGGTACATTATCATAGTCATAGAAGGAAGTAAAGCAGTTGAACTTCTCAGAGAAAGCTAATGCTGTAGTATTATTAATAAACAAGACATCCTGATTCAGCTTATCATAGTATGCTACAAAGGAGCTGAAGGAAGTAGGAGTCCATTCTACATTGGCTGATGGAATATTCTGTTTAGCCCAAGAGTTAAAGCCACCAGTAGTACTGAGATTATTCAGTTGACCATTGAAGAGATAGATACTCTTTTCATTACTATCCATAAAGTAAATACCGGCAGGAGTCTGTACTACAGACCATTTATTAGAGCAACCTACAGTATCAGAATAATATCTCTTACCTTGAACCTTCTGAGAATTGGCTATCTCAATAGGTACTCCCTCTGTGGTGGAAATCTGAGTATTCTCATTATAAAGTATCTGGGATATACCACTATCTTGAAAAGAGAGCAACTGATTATTGAGTCTTACCAACTTATTAACTTCTCCTTTATCTCCATCCATCTCTAAGGTATTAGCTAAAGTGATATTAGTCCATAAATCCACATCAGCACCATTCTGTTTGGTCTTAGTCCAGGTGACAGTATTAGGAAATGCAGTATTCTTATAACTGTCTTCATCTATTATTTTATAGGAGAAGAAATTATCCATTTGAGAATACACAGGATTTATCAAATTAAAGTTCTGAGGAGTCATATTGAGATTACTTATCTGTCCCCTATTCCTGTCATATCTTCCATCAATGTTTACTCTAGTCTCTATCATAAAGGAAGCTATCTCTACTACCTGATTCTTATCTTCATGGGTGAAAGGATAAGTCTTCAGACATTCATATCTCTGAAAGTACGTATCTCCCCATTTGAAATTAACTTCTACTGATGTTGTATCAGCATCAAACGAAACTGGTGGTCCACAAGGAATCCAAGTAGCAGCCTGTAATGCTTCATCAGATGTTCCTCCAAAAATAACATCCTTACTATATTCCTTGAATACTTCAATAATGGGAACCTCTCCCTCACTTAAAACTGTATATTTACCATTTTCAAAGGTCTTTGTATAAATACCATTAGTTACAAGTGAATTTATCTTACCTACCAAATGAGGAGTTGACTTATACTTAATACTTACACCTTCTCTCCATTGGTCAAGACCTTTTACATTATCACCAATCTCTACCTTATCTCCACTAGGTACTTGCCATTTATAGTCGTTGTTCTCATAGGTAAGTACCCAGACACCTGACTTTGAAGAAGTATCTGTAGGGTCTGCCAAAGCCAATTTATAATAACTTCTTGAATATTTATCAGTATCTATCTTACTTCTCCAAGGATCTCCTACAAAGTAATAGGGTGAAGGTGTTGAAGGAGTAACCATTGTATCTACATTGCCTTGATAAGTATTACCATTCACCTTCACTATAGTCAACTCATCACTATTAAATAACTGGATATTGTCTGAAGAACTCAATACTGGAGCTACACCTATAGCAGAGTAAGTAGTTACACCTCCTAGCCTGTAGTTACTGATTTTCTTCTTCAACAAAACTGCACTTCTGTTATCCCTTGAAACATCATTATTCAAAGAACCATTCTTATGCCACATAAATACAGGGAAATCTATAGCAGGACTTTTGGTGTTATAGGCCCCATAAGTAGGAGTAGAATCCTTATCATCTACAAGATAATCATTATAGAATAATCCTGATATAAGGGCAGCACTTCCAGGAGCATTAATATTTCTGTGTAGGAATCCTGCTGCATCAGAACCTATTGCTGGAGTAGAAGTCTGTATCTCAATATCACCAAATGTCTTATTAAATGTAGAATAACCTACAGTACAGAAATTATAGCCATTAAGATCTGTATGTATTATTGCATCATCAAATTCTACATCAGGAGAATTAATTGTTATTAAGAAAGGATCTATTCTGAAAGCATTGTCATCATCATAATCACCCATTACCTCTGTACTTGAAAGGTAGGGAGATACAACATTATCACTATGAGTTGTACCAAAGCCAGAGTAATAAGGGGTATCAAATTGAGAATTCAATTTTCCTGATGAAGATACATATCCTCCACCATTATAGAGAGCACTCTTTAGTACATTCCAGTCAACCTTGGAGTCTACATTGGTTCTGAAAAGCCAGGAAGCCATACCATAGAGCTTACCATCCCTATCTATTTGCCTATAGACTGTAGGTGCACCAATACCTTGACAAAGCAACGTTCTATCCTGGGTACCTGGCAATACAAATAAAGGCCTTACTCTTCTATAACCTTGGCTATAAAGAGTAGAAAGAACATTCTTCAATGTATATTTGAACTCAGGAAGATTATAGACCATTTCACTTTCCCACATACTAGGCACAACATTACACTGCTTATCTCCTATCCAGCAAGGCTCTGACCACTTACCATTCTTATATTGAAACTGCACTCCAAGTCTATAGTATTCCCTGGACTTAAAGCAGGCTGCACCTTGATAAGGCTCCACTGTTGATTCACTGGAACTATTCAAGGTATTTACACAAGGCATTGGATTTCCAGAACCTAGTTTAAAAAATCTCTTAGTGAGTACTGCTTCAACATTGCTATTGGCTAAAGGGTTATCCTTTGTTACTCTATTATCATTAAGGATAGTATTCTTGATAGTCAAGGAAGGTCTGGTCAAAGTGAGATTACCTAGAAACAAGGTATCATCCTTCTGCTCAATGGTTTTGGCTTTTATTGTCTCTCCACCTTTATACAGCAGTTCTGTTGGATCAATAGTCTCTCCTGCTAATCCATTATCTATATAGGTCAGCTTAGTATTTCCTGCAATCTCTATATCCTGTATTCTCTTGGCTAAAGGTACAGCATCCTTTGAAGTTCTGAGGATAGAATAAATTCTCATGTATTCAAAGTTAGCATCTACATTAGAAATAGTGATTTTGAAGCAGTTGGAAATCTTATCTTCAGGACTACCAGCTCTATCTACATAGGAGATATATTGCAAAGGAGTTGTATAGAAGATATTACTCTCCTGACCATATTTATTATAATAGGTAAAGGCATACTGAATAACTCCAGCAGGAAATTCACCAGAACCAAATATCTTGGCTACCTTAACCTCTTCCTTTAAGGCTAATTCCTGTACAAAGTCAAAGGATGAATCATTATAATTCTTTGTCTTATCCATAGAAGAAGCTATATTGATAACCCTAGGCTGATTCTTATTATCTGTCCAATATACTTTTTGAATATTTTCTGATTCATAAGATACCAAGGTTTCAATAGGATAATCTGTACTAAATCCAAGATTACCTTTATACAGAATCCTACCTGTCAAATCCCAATCAGAATTATCAGATTCCTTGAATACATAGATATAGCAGTTTTTATTACTATCTATAGTGAAGAGTACTAACTGATGATTAAGTACAGCTGTTCCTAATGGTGTTCCTACAATACTATTAATATATTTACCACTGGATTCATCTGAAGACCAAGGCTTAGTATCTATATGAAGCTTCAGTTCCTTAGGTCCCCTCTCATTAACCCAAGACATCATTGTATTACCCTCATTGGTTGATAACCTGAGGTTATGATTTTCAAAGGCAAACTCTGGATTAAAGGCAGAAACAGACATATCTCTGTTCATACCCTTTGTTTTCCAATTTATATATTTCTTAGTCATATTAGTGATTTCTTAAATATTCACGATTACCTAAGTCCTTAAAGCCATTATCAAACTGTCTTACAGGCTTAATCAAAGTATTCATCATTCTAGTAAGACTCTCCATCTCACTGACACTAGGCATTGTCATTTCACTCTGTAAGAGATGACTAGCCCATGCATATTCAGTCTGAGCATTACTGAGTATTCCTGCCTGAATCTTTCCTGTATCAAACTTAACAGTAAATACCCTTACCTTTATATATGCTTCCAATGCATTGAGATAGGTTTCATTATCTATAAGCAAAGGAAAACCATCTTCATCTACAGGAATAGCTTTATAAGCAATCTCTACCCTACCTTCTTGGAAAGAAGTAAAGATAATTCTCCCTTGGGTCTTGAATGCAGGTTCTTCTCTATATTCCTGTATAGGGGGAATATAAATATCTACTGGAGGCTTCATATTATTCAGTAAATTTTTAGGCTGCTCTCTTTTGTCTGACTTAGGTCTTAACCCAGGAGTAAAAGTATCTGTCATAGCTCTGAGACATACATTAGCACCAATATCCTTCACCTGAATAATGGAAATCAAATCACAAGGAAGAAGTCCTCTAAAGTCCTTGATATCTACTATATTTATCTTATCCTGATAAAGCTGAGGATAGCCATGAAGAGATACAAATCTGATAGTATGCCTAATCACCTGCTCCAGAGTTACATCCCTTAGAAGAGGATGCTCAGTAATATCATCCAATACTCTCCTGATGTTGGTATATTGTATATTTGTTACCATAGTGTATCTATTTTTCCTTTATTAATATTCTCTTTGAGTGCCAACTTGATGAATCTATTGAGTTTAAATTCATAGAAGCATTGGTTGGTATAGTTGGCACAGAACTTATTATACTTTACATGATATATATACTTAGTCTCATTCCTAAGAAGAGTCTTGTTATCTCTAGCTTCCAAATCTTCAAACCAAAGCTTTGTAGTTCTTAACCAATCTATAGGATAGGTATTCTTAAGCTTTCCATCTACAATACTTACACCACTCTGTATTTTTCTAAGTTCCAAGCCACCCATCCTGCTAGGAAATGTAATTTCCTTACCATTAGCAATATCTTCTGCCAGTAAGTCATTAACTCCTCTGATAATACTATAGAATTCATGTTCCTTCAAAGGTCTGCCTATATCATACCATTGGTGTTTGCGTATAGTCTTATATGCATCATATACACCCCATGAGTTAGTTACCTTGACTTCCCTAGGAAGAGTTCTGTCATGCAAAGTTTTCTCAAATTCCTTATACTCCATTATTAACTCTGTTTAGTCGATACCTTTGACATATCATCGGCAGCATTGTTATGCTCATCTACAGGCTGATATTTGGCAGAAGTTAATTCTTTAACTACCAGCTCCATTAATGTAGGAACCAGATACTCCCTTATAGGAAATACTTCATCCATTACATCACAAGCTATAGAACTACCATCATCATCACAAAGGTAGTTAGCCATTTCATCAAAGTCTTCAAAGACAGCACTCATTCTCAGCTTCTTCAAGTATAGAAATTGAGGATTACTGCTATTGAGATATAGATGTAAATCTGGACCCAAGGAAACATAAATGATATTCTGTAGGAATTTATTGGTACCTACATATCTCATTCTGTCTCTTGGAATATAACTGATATTGATTCCCTGATAGAAATCTACAGGATAGACCCTAGGCTGATTATCTTCAAGAATCTTTGGAATTTTCTTGGTTGTTCTTAGATAATATCCACCAGTACAAGGCTCTCCATCTATAGCTGGTACTTTCTCTAAGTCCAAACATATCTGCTGATATTCAAACTCAGAGGCTATATCAGTAGTAGCCTTCTGCTTCTCCTGTTCTTTCTTTATTAGGAAGCTTCTATACTTCTTCAACAGAAAGATTACATGATCTTCCGTCCAATAACTATCATCAGAAGTAGCAGCTTTTGCCAAGTCCAAGACCATATAAACAATTTCTTTTACTAACATATTCTCTTATTATTAATTATGGCTCAAAGGTAGTACTTTTTAACTAACCTCTGAGCCATATTAAAGAAACTATTTACTGATTTAAGTAAACCTCTTATTCATTATTACTCCTCAGCCATAATAACTATATCAGACTGAGGGTCACTATTTACACTATCAAGGTCATGAATAACCTTAACTACTTCTGTCTCTTCAAGAGTCTTGACTCTTTGAGCCATCTCTGTCATATCACCTAAACGTAATTTTCCCATCTTCAAATAATCTGGATAAGGTATTAAACAATTAGTCCCATAGATACAGTCTAAGGCTCTTTCTATAAGACGATAATCTTTCTTACTAAGCAATGCTCTGTAGTCATTATACATAAAATCCCAATAGAAAGCCAATACCAATAGCTTTGTACTATGAACCTTTGACATATAACCTTTTACTTCCAGAGCATGGTAGTACTTAGTCAATGCTTCTAACAATATATCACCCATTACACCCACAAGTTTTAATTGTTCTACTCTGACAGGATTTTCCTACTTCATCAAACAGCATATTGTAGAACTTGATGGCAGGAATATAATGCTCTGTCTCTATGGCTGCCTTGAATGCATTCCACAGAAGAATGAAATCAATGAATGCAGAAGGAACACTGCAAGCAGCAACTAATTCCTTAGTATAATCCATAACCTTCTGATGCAGTACATTCTCATCAAATACCACACCAAGAGTAGTCTCCTCATCAAGTCTGCAAGGAGTGCAGGAACCTGGAGTACCTTTACATTTAATATAGACAAAGAATAAAGTATTGCTCATATCTCCTCTACCAAAAGCAATAGCATTAGGGTCTGACTCCCAAGACCTAGATAAGTCAGAAGCTTCGAGAACTAAGTTTAGTTCCTTAGCATTCTCTTCAGCTTTCTTTATATAAACATAATCAGATGTAGGAAGTCCAGGATCTGTTTCAGATACTTTATCTGCTGTCTGAATAATGATGGAATCAATGTATATATCATTGAAGTAATCAGCCTTGTTTACGTGGGCATTAATATACATTCTCTTACCATCATCTGAAATTCTGAGTTGATCAAATATTACCATAATAATAAACTTTTAAGTTGTTGACTCTGCTGTGCTGATATAGGAAGCTATGATACTATCTATAATCTCATCTAAGTTAGCATTCAACTCCCAAGAACCATCCTGCTTTACACCAAATAACACTCTGTCTTCACTATCTGTACATACTACCTTCCATTCATCATTGGTTATCATTGAAACGGTAGCACCATTAGTAATAGTAATTAGGAACATAAGTACAGAAAGCTTTGATAACAAGCATTCCTGTAAATCATTTAGAGTCAGTAATTCACCTAACCTAATAATTTTCTTCTTATCACTTTCTGTCATACAAACCTCCTTTTATGAGAATAAAGCATTTATGTCTTCAGTGGTTGCATATACTAAGGCATCAACTTTAGCCTTATCAGCAGCAGTATAATCATTGGTAGAAAGTCCCTTTCCTGTAATTTTATCTACTTTACCAGAAATATCCTGGTGCTGAGTTATAGGTACAATAGTCTTGCTTCCCAATGTAATGATACCATTAGCAATCTTAGCATCAGTAATGCCATATCCTGCAAGGGTTGTAGCTTTATCTGCTTTACCACTGATATCCTGATGACTTTGAATAGCTGAATTAGCTTTAGTCAAAGCAGACTGGACATCAGATGCTAAATCTGTTTTAGGGATACCACCAGTTGGCTTAGTATATTTAGCTGCAATTTGAGTACTGATATCACTAATTATTCCCTGCAATGTCTTATCATCTGTGATGTTTGCAAGGAAGCTTACAATTTCATTAAATTTATTGATAGCACCATCAGAGTCACTTTCTATCAATTTTTCAAGAGCAGTAACCTTACTGCTGATTGTACTAATGTTAGTATTAAGCAAATTCTTAAACTCAGAGAGCTGTCCGAGAAGAATTATCTTTTTTTTTATCTGATTCTGTCATTGAAATAATTTTTTTATATCTTCTGTTGTAGCAGCATCCTTTTGAATATCTTCTCCAGTAATGTAGCCAACGTCATTAATAAAAGCACTTAAATATACCGAAATAGATGGAATCTCAACAGAAGAAGATGACTCTACTGATTCCCATTTATCATTTAAAAACAGATAAAATGCAAATAGCCCATTTTCAGGCTTTGCCCTCTTCTACATTAGTAGAAGAGGGTTCATAGGATGTAAAGGCTATTGACTTTATCTTCTTGAGTATATTAGGATTAATTACCATAGCTATTTAAGTATAAAAAGATGGAGAAGGGATATCTTTTCCTCAATCCCTCTTATTATTTTGACAAGTATTTCAAAGTCTCTACTTTAATGAAGCAACATTAAGACCTGTTGCTGTATTAAACGCACCAATGATAGTATTGATGACAGTATAATCAGCACCACCACCATCAGTAGATGTCTTTACTGCTGTAGGAACAGCAATGGTAATATCCTTCTCTGACCTGTAGCTATTTACACCAGTATCAGTGAAAGCATAATGAATCTCAAAGACATCATAGGTCTTAGTAGGATCTACCATACCTACAGTCTCTACATCATTAGGCCAACCAATCTTTCTATACTGGTCACCACGCTCACCCAGGCAGAAGTACTCAAGGTCAGCAATCTTCTTGCCATTACCAATCTTAGTAGAAGCAGTCTGGTCAGCAACACTGCCCCAGATAAGGTCAGCACCATCACAATAAATAGTAGTAGGAACTACATCAAAATATACTCTCTCCTGTGTCTCTGTACCAAGATGCCAAGACTGAGGTTTCTCCTCAATGACAAGACCTGATGCACTAGAACTGAATGTAAGATATGGATTGCTCTTTGCATTAGCACCTACTTCTCTAGAGAAGCACGCATTAAGAGCCTTCTCCATCTCAGCATAGAACTTTGTAGCAGTCATACCTTTAATTGCACGTACTGCTGCATCCTTGAAGTACTGGTCCTGGTCACTCATACCATAGAACTGACGGAGGTTAATGCGGAGGATATAATCCTGACCTACAACAGGAGTACCACCATTTACACTTGAATCCAAGGTAACCAATACCTTTTTCATTGGTATCTCCATATCAACAGCCTTAATAGCCTTAGCAGCTGTGATGTTCTTTACCTGGATGTAATCACTCTTAAGAACAGTATCAGGACCAAGAACCTCAAAGTAAACTTCCTTCTCGATGTCACCAATACTCTTTACCTTCATCTCACCCTTGTTAGCCAAGGCTGTAGCACCAGTAATCAACTTATTTGCTACATAGAACTGTCTGTTCTGTCTTGTTGAAAATACACTCATTTTTATTATGTATTAAATTAAACATAAACCTATCAGAATAGATAGGCTTTAATTATCTCTATTTTCTTTTTGTAAACTATAACCCTTACTCTGAAAAGCTATCTGTACTGCTCTCTCTAGAATCTTCTGATGAAGAGCTTCATGTAATATGCAGTCACTAGCTTTATTCTTTCCTTCAATGGATAAGTCATTAGGCAAGTCTTCAAGAATAATAGGAGGAACCTTCTTGATATACCTTATATAATAGGTAGCAATCATATATTTGCAGATAATCTCTACATTACCTTCAGAAAGATCCAGTCTTAAAGCTCTCCTATCATTGGCTCCTCTAAATGGGTTATCTTTGATACTCAAATACTCATCCTGTTTTGTAGGATAAACCTTCATATAACTTTCATTCTTGCATTTATCATTATCAAGAATTACTGATTCCAAGGTTATGAACCATAGATCATTTGGAAGGGTAAAGAAGGTAGAAGTACTTGTAATTCCCAAAGGAGTTCCATTGGTATTAGTTATTGGCTTTAAGTACTTCTCTGCAACAATATTAGATAGATACCTTCTTATTTCTTCTGTACTTTCAAAAGAGTCTCCATAAGGATTCTTGCCATTATAAAGGCTAATAACCAACTCTTCCTGTGCTTTAGTTAGAAACAAGGACTTTTCATATTCATCAAGAACAATAGATTGTCTTGTAGATTCCTCACCAAATTTAGCAGGAATACTATAGCTGTTCAGCATGGTATCAAACTCATTTGAAAACTCTTCTTTAGTCATATCAATAAGTATTATGGTTATTCACTTCTCTGACCTGCCTGCATTACAGGCTGTAAGTTATCCTGTCCTGTATTAGTCCATGCTACCTTAGCAAGTTCTACTGCCCTCTGAAGAATCTCTTCATGAAGAATTGGGTCTAACTCACATTCACAGGCAGTACTCTTACCTTCAATGGTTAAACCATCAAGGTTTGACACAATGATAGGATTAGGTCTTCTTACATATCTGATAGTATATTTAGTAAGTATGTCTGAAGGACCTATTACAATATCAGCCTTATTAGAGGTATTGTTATTAGTAAGTCTCCATGCCTGATACTTCAAAGGTCTCTTGTAAGGCTTGCACATCAATCTTGAATATTCATCAAACTTAATTGGGATTACCTGCAAGATAACCTTTTTGGTATCCCTCATAACTTCAACAACTTCATTGATGGCAAACATAAGCTTTGAAGGCAATCCTACACTCTTTGTGTTTTCCCTAGTGTCAAAGAGAGGATTTTCAAAGTCAGAACTATTTGTCTCTACAGAGGTAAGCATAGAGAAATCTACCTGTCTCTTTGCATTTTCATCAAAGCCATCTTGAGTAGTATTACCTTTGCTCTTAGGATTAAAGTAATTTTTGAGAATTTCATCCTGTCCCTTAGTAAGGAAGACACTCTTTTCGTAAGCATTCAATCCTGGTGCCTGGTTTGAGGTTATATTGTTGTATAACACATCAAACATATTATCCATCTCTTCTACTGACATATCTTTATAGTTTTAAAAGAAGTGGGAAGGACTTTCACCTCCTTCCCATAAACTCCATGTATGGTAAATTCAAATTCACTTATTCTTCCTTTAACTGTGCCTCTAGCATATACTTAAGCTCCTGATGCTTGATACTGCTAATATATCTTGCTGCATTGTTCAAGGTACTCTCCTCATTCATCTCACAGAGAGCAGAACCATCTTTACGGAGATAGTAGGTATTATTCTTAGTACCTACAAGACCTGCCTCTACTGCTCTCTTAATAAGAACCTTTGCAGGAAGGAGTTCATCCTTAATGACAGAATGGAACTTCCTTGGGTCTGCCTGAATATATTCATTAATCTTATTCTGCAAGTAGTCAATCTTAATACTAGGACTAACCGGTCTCTTTTCAAGAATCCCAATAATAGTCTTGAGAGTATCCTTATCATTTCTGACAGCTCCATACTCTGTATAGCACTCCATTGTAACATCCATCCTACTGAGATTCTTCTGTGCCTCTGCACCCTCAGAGATAATGACAAACTGATAAGTTGCCTTTGGTCTATTCTCCAATTCCTCCATAGATGCTGCAATATAGTCCTTATTAGCAAGCAGAATCTTATACTGGATATACTGCTCTGGGATACTAAGGTCAAAGTAGTTATCCTGCTTATGCAGGGTTACTCTACCAATACCATTAGGGTTACTGTCATCCCAGAAGTTATTCTCTTTCTTATAGATACTGAGAGCATTGATTTCCAAACCCATAGCCTTCTCAAGGAAGGATTTCTCACTATCTGTAAGAACATTCTTGAACATACCTGTCTTATTGAGTCTAGGCACTACAAAGCTTCTTGTAGCATTCTCAGCCATACCACCATACAGAATATGTCCCTTTCTCTGAACCATCGCTGTAGGGCTTGGAACAAACCTTACAATGATTTTCTCATTTTTCAAACAATTAACTGGTTCATTACTATAATACTGCTGAGCTGCAGGTTTATTGACTTTCTTAGTAACCTCTTCTACAACTTCTGGCTTCTCAGGCAAAACTTCTACCTGTGGTGTAACATCAATCTCCACACCTTCCATCAATGTATTATCCATATCTGAACCTCCTTCTACTTTCTTTGGTCTTCCCATTTTTAACTTCTCCTTATTTTTTGTTCTTCTACCTTATTATATTATAAAGCAAGCAGGAGGGAAATTGACATTCCCTCACTACTGCTTTTATAGTTTAGCCTACAAGAATTGCAGGAATCAAACTCATTGTCCTTGTAGGGTCAAGTACACATACACCAGTGGTAGTCATCTTGTGAATGGTTGCTGAATCCTCATCATGACTCATGTTAGGGTTGCCCATCTGACCAGTGAATGGATTCCTCAAGCCCCATTCATAAGAGGTCATATCACCTTCCATGCCATTGACAGCACACTTGAAGATATTAGGCTGATCCATTGTACCAATATCAAAGATATCATACCTATAAGAGAATGCAGGACCACCATTAGGGTGCATAATCTTATTTCTTACAGGATCATCATAATAGGCATCTACTTCTACTTTAACCTTTACACCATTAGGAGCCAAGAACTCAGTAAACTGGAAGCCTGCTGAAAGTGCATTCTCATGGAGAGGAGACTGGGTCTTCTTAACTACATTAATCTGATCACCATTGATGGTAAATGCAGACCAACCACTTACAGTATCAAGTACTGCCTTATGGAACTGAATTGCACCACGCTCACCAGTCTTAATGATAAAGGTTCTGTCCTTCATATCAAGCTTAGCTGCTGACAACTCATAGAGAGCATCCTCAATAAGCTTCAAGGAGAATGTGTTATAAGGCATAGTATTGGATACTTCCATCTGCTCATAGAGACCAGCACCCATACGGATAACCTCACCAGACTTACCAATGTTAAGGTACTCACCATTCATGTTTCTGTTAGAACGACCAAATGCAAGAACATTGTTCTTGTAGTCATTCCACTGCTGCTCAAGCTGCCACTGTACTTCATGCATCCACATGTTTACAGTATCCTTTACATAGCGACCATTAGTCTCACGGGTTACAGGAATACCAAAGGCTACCTTCTTGCCAAGCATTGCACCAGAAACCTTGTGATGAATTCTAATGGTAGAGAACTCATTCCTCATAGCCACTGGACTAGCAAAACGGATATCACCTGCCTTGCGAGAGAACTCCCTCTCTACTGGAGCATACTCTACAGAGAAACGCTTACCAGGAAGTAACTCATCTACAGGAATACCAGCTGTAATACCACCCATCAACTCACAGCGATATACAGTGTTAGTACCTTCATTCCTACCATTGGCAAGAACCCTGATTGGATATACTTCATTACGCTCACCAACAATAACCTCCTGGTCTGCAAACCAATCCTCAGCAAATACCAAATAGAAAGGCTCACCATTTACACCAACATTATCACCACCAGCTTCTACAACCTTACCATCAGCATCACGTGCTTCTACCAAAGGAATATTCCTGGTAGCACTACCAATAATATCCCATGTATACTCTTCATCAGAGTCAAAAGTCTTAGTAGGGAACTGTGAGAGGAATGTATCAAGGGTCTTACCCTTATACCAAGCAAGCAGCTGTACCATCAGAGATGTTGCCTTCTGTGGCTGCAACTGGAAGATACCACCAAGGTGGTTATTCTTGGTTGTACCCATCCAATGGTTGAAAGTCTGCTTCTGAAATTTACTTAATTTTCCAGCCATTTTATCAAAAAGTTAAAACATTTGTAATCAAATCTTATCTTATACATGGTCTTACAAATCAAGCTTCATTCCCTTACTAATAAAAGAATTAGGATCATCCTTCTGGTTAGTTACCATTCTAAGGCTACCATCATTGTTTCTCCTAGTATTGTTTAGGGTTTGTTCTAGTTCTCTAAGACCTTTCTTTACTTCTTTCTTTACCTTACCTTTGGCAAAGGAATCAAAATCTTTAAAGCCATTGGTCATTGCAAAGATGAGACCTGTATATTTGAGGAAGTCAGCTCTATGCTCAGATTCATACTTCTGAATAGCAGTCATATAATCACCAGTTTCAGGATCTTTATATACTGGCTTAGATACAGAATCAAATGCTTTCTTACGAATGTCATTACTAATCTCCATATCGCCAAATAACTGCTTGTCTTTCATAAGAGACTTCTCCAATTCCTTAGCATTCTTTTCTCTCTCAGCCTTATCTTCATCAGCTTTCTGCTGAGCTTCCTGAAGCATCTTGTTATAAGCTCCAGTGAAGAACTCCTTATTACTGAGCAAAGCCTCCTTTGCATCCTCAACATCTGTACCTGCATCTACTGTTCTGTCAGCAAACTTCTTTGCTTTATCAGGAGTCATTCCCTTATTGATAAAGTCCTGATAAATGAGATTGTATCTCAACTGCTCACCCTTTTCACTCTCCTCTGCAATAGCTGCATCTGTAATGGTATTGATATAATTAAGGGTTGATTCATACTTCTTAATATCAGTAGGCTCTACACCATTTTCAAGAGCCTGGGAAATTCTCTTCTGTTTTTCATCAAAACGGGCATTAATCTCTGCCTCAATCAGATTACTGAAAGACTCTGCATCTACAGCCTTCTTAATAGTCTCATCATCAAGGTTTGGGAAGATACCATCCACTGCACAGGCATTGGCAATGGAAGAGTAGAAGTTATTTGGAGAAGTGCCATCTGCACCATTGTCAGGGGCAGTACCTTCCTTACCTTCATTATCTTTACCACTACCTACGCTCTCTGGTGCTTTATCCTCAAACAAATCTTCAGGATCCACATCCTCAGTAGTATTATCTTTTTCTTTCTGTTTTTTATCATCAGAACCAGGAGTTTCTACTTCCTCCTCTTCTGTTTCTTTATGTTCTTCCTGAGCATCATTATCTTCTGGGTCAGTAAAGAGAGTTTCAATCTCCTGCTCACCTAAGATATTATCAAAACTAAGTGCTTCCATACTTTTCTTCTCTTTTTAATTCTAAAATCTTCTTTGCTGCAAAAGTATAGAAATATTAAGTATTAAACAAGTATCTTACACAGACCCTAAGATATACTAAAAAAGGTACTTAAAATAAGCACCTTTCCCAGTTTACAAGTAGTAACTTTTTACTGCTATTGCATTATTTTTCTTACCTGGATAGTTCTTATCCCAATAGTCATCTTTCTCCATACCAGAGCTTACTTCTTCTGTATGTCTTAGGTCGCCGTGATAAAGAACCATCTTTTCTTCCCTATAGAGCATTAACTGCACAAGACTCATTACTCTATCAAAGTTACCTTGGGGATTCCATAGTACAAGCTCCTTCAATAATGCTCTATTCTTTATCCTATAAAGATTAGGTATAGTTACTTCATTATTATTACCTTCTGCATCAGTTTCAATGGAGACAATAGGTTTTCTAAGCCAAGTCTGTATCATTTTGAAGGCTCCATTAATAATAGGTGTAGTAGCTCTAATACCTACAGACTTATTACCATAACCAATACTGCTAATCATGTTTCTCTGCACAAGATATTCTGGTGTTTCTGCCAATAAGTGTGTAGCATTATGGGAACTGAAGTAAGAGAACATACCCATTACATTCTGTTCATACATACATCTACAGTTATAAAATAGACATAACTTTCTACATATCTCATAGAAATCCTCTGCAAAGGAAGGTCTTCCTGTATATTCTGCTACTATCATATCTGTCCATAAGTCCATTACAAAGATAGAACCTAAAGACATAGTATTGGAGCAGTCTGCATCATAAGGGTCAGCAGAACAGATATATCTACCTGCTGGTATCTTATCTTCACCATTCTTCTTAGGCATTTCAAATATCTCAAGAGCACCTTTAACCTTGTTATCTTTTGTAGGAAAATCCCTGATAGGTAAATCAATAGTTGGATTAAACTTCACTTCCCCAGTCTTATTATCCTGCACTAACTCTCCAACATACACATCATCAAAGGCATTTGGGTCATTATCCAACTGATTCAATCTCTCATTAAGTTCTGTCACTGGGAAGATATTACCATGACTTCTAAGCATAGCTTCCTGTGGAACTATAGGATACTGAGAGATACGTTTAACTATAGTATTAATATCTGTTGTACCATACTTTACCTTGTATCTATCATAAAGAATCATCAGTAAGGCCTTACTTACATCAGAGTTACCATTCTTATCTATACAGCTTTCATCATAGTTAAGATATGCAGGAAAGAAGAAACAACACTTCTTTCTTCCCTGACCTTCCTTATCAAAGACATTATCCAAAGGCTCTAGGTTATAACCCTCAGGAGAATAGAACATCTCTGCAAAGGCTGTAAAGTCTGATTGATCATCACCAGCAGTACCATAGGCAAATATCTCTCCAAAGACTTTACTACCATGCTCTACAGAAGGTCTAATCATATTGTACATACTAGTAAGATTTTTAAAGATACCCGCCTCCTCAATAAGATATAGTACACCACGTGAACCATTCAACTTATCTTGATTAACACCAGTAATGATACCTGATACAGAGTTCTTACTACCATATTCTACTTCACTACCTGCTTTCTTAAATCCCATCTTCCACTCCATTTCTTGGTCAGAAGACTTTAGTCGGTGAGAGGCAAACTGAGTATATTTAGCACAATGGTCCAGATTATCCTTGAATACTCTAAGAATCTGATTGGTATCCATCAGCTTAGTTCTATCTACAGCAGTAACCATACACTGTACTTCTGTCTTGTTATTCTCAGATTCTCCTATGATACATCTCTTGGCAAGAAGTCCTCCACCAAATGAGGTCTTTCCTTTACCACGGCTAGCCAATTCAGCAGCATGATGACCATGTGTTCTAGCCTGCAAGAAGTAATGAGACATCAGGAATTGACCATCCCAAAATCTAGGATGAGCAACAGTTCTTATATCTATACCATTTTCATTCTCTACAAGGTGCATAGGACAGAAATTAAGCATCCAATAGTAATCTCCTGTTACCCACATACCTGTTTTAGGGTCACAGTAACCATTCCATCCTCTTTCCCTCTGACTATATAGCCATTTGCCAAAGTCACTATTTGGGTTTGCATTTGGTCTTAATAAGACATATCTTCCCTTATTAGCTTTATAGGCTAAAGCAGATGGTCTAAAATAATCACTATCTTCAAGGATTGGAGGATGAATAATATCAATGATTGCTCTACCTTCATTATCTCTAGGTAACTCTGACACCAATGGTCTATCAGGAGATACCATCCATCTTATAAAAGGAACATTATTAAGGAAATCCCAGAATTGCTCCTGTACCTCAGCAGGATAGTTTTCTAGATGTAAATCCTCTAAGGGTGTCTGACATTTATTAAACTTTACATTTTCCATATACTTCTACTCTTATTCCTGCAAAAGTATATATATAATAAGGTATAGGCAAGAATCTAACAATCTTCCTAAGGTGATATAAAAATAGCCCAAGCCTAAAAAGACTTGAGCTAATCTCCATAACTAACTTCTACACAACAAATAACTAAAAACTAACTAAACAATTAACATTTTCTTTCCTGGAACAATAAGGGATTCTTCTTTCTCATATCCTTCAAAGACATATCTTATATCATTATCAGCAATATAAAGATAATCATGAGGATTACCTTTCTCATCATCTATAATCTCAAAAGGGAAGTTATAGGTAAGGATTGGGTTATTGTCCAAGTCATTCTGTACTGAGTTCTTATTATACTTCTTCACAGCAAAGTGATCAGGAATAATCATCACCATATCTCCAACCTTTATATCTCTTACACTTGGACCAATGGCTACTACCTTCTGCCAAAGTTTCAAGTCACCCTTTTTGGCAACAATAACTCCTCCTTGAATCATATCTTTCTCAAAAGTATCACCTGTAACCAACAAGTGATTGTATGTAGGTTTAATTTCCGTTATATGTAACATCTTTATCTTGTTTTATTTGATTTTTAATTTCTTGCATTTTCTTCATTCTCTTGTACCTGTCGAGAGTAACATGAAGTTTACCTATGGAAGGAATGTTCACATTAGGTTGAAGCTTCAGAAACTCTTCATCAATAAGGTCTTCCTTCAGAGGCAGTGAAGTGATATGTTCTCTAATGGATTTCCAGTAAGCTCTGTAGGTTTTATCTACCAGCTTTATAGGAAGACCTAACTTTTCAGCTACCTTGGATATAATTTCATCATAGGTCATGCTTTCTTCTTATTTTCCTTGAACAGTATCAACAGTTGAAAGCATCCATTATCTTCCTTTCTGATATTAGGAATCAAGCGAGAGTTTATTTTATCATTAATGATAACTTTGTTCTTTCTGAGGTTACTCATCACTACATAGAAGTGCTGCTTGGTGATTTCACACTCCTCAATCACCTTCTTCTTAGTAGATTCACTCATGACCATTTCATCAAGGATACTTGGGTCATCAATGCTCTTTGAAAGTTCCCATCTCTGCTTGAGGAAACTTGCAGTTACATCCAGTTCCCTTGGAGTAAGACTGATGAATGACTTTAGGAAAGTACACCACCATCTGAAGAAATCAATACCAACAGCTATAGGAACAGTCACTATATTGTTTGGCTTAGGAAGTGCAGGTCTTTCCTGTGCTTTAGTGTTGATACTATTCTCCATATTAATCCTCCTTCTTATGTTCTTCCATATCCTGTGGAATAGTCATTGCCTGCTCAATTTCACTAGCACAGTTTACTACAAAGTCACTAGAGAACTGATTGCTGAGTTCCAATACCTTGAACAGATAGTCAAGTCTCTTATTCATAACAAAGGCTTCCAAGTCTTTGTTCCTTTTTACAAGCTGCTTATTCTGTTGCCACAGCTGATTGCAGGCATCATTCAACTGCTCATAGGTAAGTTTCTGACCCTTTGCTTCTGACTTACCTGCACTGGCATTCATATTAATCTGTTTTGCTTTACTTTGCTCTTTCATAACTTTTAGTTTTGTTTCTGTTTATTAATTCTATCTTTAAATCATCTAACCTATTCTCCTGATATAGCTTTGCAAACAACAGGATAACTGAGTCTGACTTACTGAGCCAATTAGGGAAAGTAGGATACATAGCTGTGCAAATCTCTCTCCACTCAGGATCATTGAAGACCTTTGTTTTCAACTTATCTGGAGATAGATGGAAGATTGGAGACATCCTTACATCATTTGTCTTTTCTACATACTTATGACCATACCTATTCATATATAGCTTTTCCCACTCAAAGAAGTCTGCTGTCTTGAAGTCTGTACAGCCACACTGTGAACAGCAATCCATTCCAATAGATTCCTCAAACTTTATCCCTAGTGAGTAGCACTTGGTGCAATAATTCACAGGTTCAGAGTCATAGTCATTCAATTTACTTTGTTTAGACATAGTTTACAGGATTAAAGAGTTACACCTTATTTATAATATAGGAGAATATAATCCTCACCATTCTTCATAATCTGTACAATATCATCCTTCAAGATAGGTTCATCGGGGAAACTACTGTTATGAGTATTAACTACTGCAAGCATTTTTCTCAATGAGTCTGCTTGAATATAACTCAATTCAGTTTTCTGTGTCTGTGTCATTTCCTTTTTCCACATAGCTTACCTCCTTTTAGATGATGTTGTTTTTGTCTTTGCTACATTCTGCATAGCACTTGCCATCTTGGTAAGGTCTGCAGCCTTTGACTTAGCTACCTTGATAGCTCTGTTCATTCTGGCTTTGTTTCCCATTATTTCCTGGTAACTAGCCATTGTCTGGGCATCACTTTCTGCTTGCCACCTTAATTCATCTCTTTTTTGAGATGCCTTACTAAATTTAGAAACCATAGTCTTGATATTTTAAAGTTTATTTTATTTACATTTTGCCTAAAGCTTTACTTTAACGGTTCTTTCTATATCTCTTGTTTATATAGCCATTACCACTGATTTAAAAGCTTATTATTTTATGATGCAAATATACTATTTAATTCTTAAATTACCATAGGATTTTCCTTAAATCTTTCATTTATTCCTCATTTTTAAACTTTATTAATAGAAAACAGTTCTCAGAATCCTCTTCACTCTTATTTTTTATTAGTACCTTTGCATTACTTCTTTTAAAGAAGAGTGCTGATAAATTGAAGCAAAACATTTCAATCAGTATCTGGGCTATAAACCCAAGGTATTATTGCCTTAGTTGCAGCCCAATCTAGTGATCATTAACATATTGAACATAGTAAGTAGAATGTAAATCATTGGCTTATAAAGGTTTGCACAAAGAGGCATATACTATATCCCATAGTATGACTGATACTATGGGTCGTATGCACTCAGACGCTCAGTTCGCAGGTTCTTCTTCAGTTCCTGCTCACGTAGAGATGATGGGCTTCCTCGGTATGGGTAACAACCCTATGGTAGGTGCTACTGTTGCTATCGCTGTAGCTATCGACCTCGCTATCAACAAGAAGTAATTTCTTTGAGATAACAAAGCAATAAGTATAAATGATCCCTGTAACTTGTTATAAGTTACAGGGATTTTTTATATTCATATAAACGATATGGAAGAATACCAATCCTTTATATTCATATCAACGATATGGAAGAATACCAATCCCCTATCTGATTCATACAAACGATATGGAAGAATACCAATCCCCTATCTGAACTACATGCAACAGCCCAATATTGTGTAAGAAAAATTCCATATTCTAATCTTTATACTTAAAGCCCTGAAAAATAAGGAAAGTAGAGACTCAAAATTTTCCCTTAAGGAAAAATAAAAATATCCTTAAGGAAAAATATATTTTTCCTTAAGGGAAGAATTTTTTCTCCTTAAAGATTATTTTGATAATCCAAGACTTGTAATATTATTTACTAAACTTAAGTAAGCACCTCCCCCACACGCCCTGAAAGGGCAGAAGCTCCTAGCCCAGGGTATCACCCTGGGTATAAGAGCAATCAGCAAGACGCCCTGTTTTACTCTAATTGAGCAAGCTTTGAGCGTATTTTTTAACGTTAAT
>ERZ1034626.581-NODE-581-length-26272-cov-10.081626_pt1 | contig 26272 bp, 15 predicted proteins | sample MGYA00520652_ERZ1034626 | MGnify/ENA primary metagenome ERZ1034626 (study PRJEB33766, sample SAMN09781765) | gut metagenome | biome: gut microbiome | host: Homo sapiens | place: Madagascar | study: EMG produced TPA metagenomics assembly of the PRJNA485056 data... | reverse complement strand
GCATAAGTCTGCATCATACATATTTTTTTATTTTTGTATCCATCGCACTTTATCACCTTTGAATAAGGATACTGGGCAGGGACTGAAGAAACCTTTATTGTCCATTCTTTTTTTGACAATGCCTCATTTCTGCAATTGGTACTTAGAAGAATGAAGAATGTACACATTATATATTTTAAATACTTCATAATCAATGATATATTTCTGTTTTACATGAAACAACGATAGAATCATCGCAAGAGACAATATGTATTTATCTGCTTCTTGCACAGCTACAAGTGAAAAGTTGTATATATCGCTGATTATACCAACTTAGTGGTGTTCAAAACATTAAGTCTAAACCATCGTATGTACAACCTTTATACAAAATTCGTCAAAATACTTGAGATATGCAAACAATTATCTGAAAAACTCACCAATGAATCGGGGGATGTTCCACACCGCGGCTCTGTTCATAGGTTTTAGTACTTGGAAGTATAGGTCTTATCCCTTCGGCAGAGACAGAGGGCATTGATAGCGAAGTGGCTATTAGACTAAAAATGCAAGAGAACAATGCTAAAGATCTTTTGGGTATCCTCAGAATGATACTATGATACTTTTTGTCGGGAAAACTCTGTTCGTATGAAATAATATAGGCATGCCGTGCAAATGCAGACATGCCTATAGAATGTTGTGTGATGTTATCTCGTCAATGTCATCTGATCACTACCTTTGCGGTGGTCTTGTTGCCGTTGGCATCCGTTGCCTCTACGATGAACATTCCCTTGCCGAGCTGTGATGTGAATACGGTAGAACCGTTTGTCTTCGCAGCCTTGGCACCGCTGATAGTGTAAACGTTCATTGTTACTGCACCGTCGGCCTTGACACATCCGTAGCCAGGAACGATTACCAGTCCGTTGCCGGTATTCACTGTAGCTTCAGCGATGCCCGAAACGCCGTTCACCTTCACCTTGCAGCTGACGGTAGTCTTGCCGAGCGTGATGTTCACGTTAGTCTCGCCGTCCTTCTTGGCGTGGAGCTTGATTATGGCAGTCTCGTCAGTCACTTCGGTCTCGGTGATTTCCACTACGCTCTCGTCTTCCACTGTCACCTCAGCCTCGTTGATGTCGGCGCCGTATGCTCTCACGTAGAGCTTGTCTGTAGTTTCGTCTTCATCCATTACGATATAATCCTGTGAGAGGATGAGAGCCATCAGGTCGTTCTCGAAGAACAATACTGGCATTGTGCTGCCGCTCTCTTTCCAAGGTTGGTCGGCTGTAGTTCCGAAACCGAAACCTATTCCGCCCAGACTCTCCTTCGTGATGTCAGAAGCGTTGGCGTCGTTGCCCTCAACACTTGTTTCGTCGCTTGAAGTAACGGTCTTGCCAGCCACTGTCATGGTGTCAATGGCCCAGTTGTTGGCGAGTCTCTGCTCGGTCTTCACCGCCTCTCCCGGTTCGTAGTATTCGTTTGCTATTGTTCTTCCCACGATGCGGTGAAGAGTGCCGTCGTCGGTAGCGTTGTCAGCATCCTCGGCTGTGATGTTCACCGTGCCGTTGGCGATGTTGTTGGTGATGATGGCGTTCTTGCTGCCGCTCCAGTCAGCCTCCAGAGAGCCCACGATGCCGGCAGCTGAGAGTCCGCTCCAGCTCGCTTCAGACACGTTCACTGTGCCGTCAAAGATACACTTGTCCACTACGGTGGCGTTGTTGTTGCCCACGATACCTCCAACCGTGTTTTCGGCGCTGAATTCGCCGTTGGCGTGAGAGTCGGATACCGTTGACTGCATAGCAGCTCCTACGATACCGCCCACAGAACTCTGAGCCTTGATGTTAACATTGTTGGCTGCAGCCGCCTTGATGGTGGTGCTTGTTCTGATGTCGCCGGCAATCGAACCTACGCTTGAGGCGTCAGAGTTCTCGATACGTCCGTTGTTGAACGACACGGTAGAGATAGTGGTGTTGAGAGCAGCCTGTCCGATGATGCCGCCCACTGTGGCGCTGCTTGTTCCCGACATCTCTGCATTATATACATGCACGTTCTCGATGCTACTGCTGATTGCGCTGGCAGCAAGTGTTCCGATTGTGGAGCTCTGAGATTCTATTTCAACCTTAGGAGAAGCAATCACCAGATTCTTCACTTCAGACTTCTCGCCCAGTTCGCTGAAAAGACCCACGCTCGATTCTGTGGTCTTCAGGTTCAGGTCAGCGATATAATGGTTGTCGCCGTCAAGTTTACCGGTGAAGTTCTTTATCGGCAACCATGTGGCACTCACGTTGTTGTAGGTATCCATCTTGATGTCGTCAACCATCTTGTAGTTGGCATCCGGTTCTCCGTTTATCTGGAGCAGGTCGCCAGCAGTGGCTATGAGATACGGGTTCTCCGCTGTTCCGTCGCCACCCTTCTCGAATTTTGTGAGCGGCAGCTTGTAGAAGTCGAAGTTATACATGCCGTTGTCGTTAGAATAAGCCACATACATCTCGTTGTTTCCTTCAGAAGCCTTGAAGCATCCCATTGAAGATATCGTTCCCTTGTCACCGTTCTCGAAGGTGTGCAGGATATTGCCGTCCTCGTCGCCCACCATATACACGTTGTCAAGTTTCGTTCCGCCTTTCTGCTTCACCTTAGCCTGGAAGAAGAACTCCAGCTTGTCGTTTGTGTTGAACAGATACGGGTTGACATAAGTGTCGGCAAGTGTCAGTGAGAAGTTCTCTGCCTGCGAACCGAGATTGTAGGATGTGTAGTGGTCCACCGTCATATCCTTGTTCAGCCATGCGATATTTGCTATCACGTTGCCCTTGCCGTCGGTGTCGCCCTCGTTTATCTTCATCAGATACTTGTAGTTGTCCTTCGTTCCGTAGCGGTTCATCACCGTGCTGATGAGCTTGCCGTCGATGTGGTCAGGCATCGTGATGTTGTCTTCACACGATGGTATGTTCACAATCTTGACCTGCTGCATCGTCTCGTCGTCGTCGATATACTGCATGAAAGCCATCTGGTCTTCAGCGCCGTCGATGGAGTTAAGCTTGAACCATGTTTTGTACACGCCGTCGCAGATATCCTTGATCTTGTTTCCCTTGTTGTCGAAAGCCACAAACTTATATCTGTAGTCGTCCACCTTTGTCGTCATGTCGCAGTATGTCAGGACATAAGCCAGGTTGTCGGTGTCGTCGAACAGGTCTTTCGTTACGCTCATGTCGGAGAAGTTTCCTATCTGCACCATTCGGAAATCGGTGTCAGGAGCCGGCTCGATAGGGATGTCGAGATCGTCTACGATGTTGTAGTTCTTGTCGAAAGTCTTGATGATATAGCTGTTGTCCTTTGTAGGCACGAAGAATTCTGTGTCTTCGCTCTCTTGTCCGGAGTCGTATATCTTGGAGTAGTGGGCCAGCACATAATATGGTTCGCCGTCAACGTTGTAAATCGTTATCGGCATCTCGTCGTTGCCGTAGTATGTGTATTCCAGGTCCTGCTTGAATGTGTGCTCCACTTCAGGGTCCTTGCCCCACGATGCAGGTTTGTAGATGTCGATATATGCCATGTCGACCATTAACGGGTTGCCCGACTCATCGGTTCTGTCTTCCGATGCCTCCACTTTCTTGCTTGTCAGCACGAAGCGCTGGTATTTCGACCATGAGTTCTTCTTGATGCTCAGGAACACTCCGGCACCCTCGAATTCCATGCTTTTCGTTCCGTCGAGATGATATACCTGTGTGTGGTATTTGCCTTGGAAATTGTTTTCCACATTTCCCACCTCATGAAGCTCCACGAGAACTTCGGAGTCCTTGTCGTTGAGGTCGAAGAATTTCTTCGTTATCGTTCCGTAAGGGGTGATGGCGTTTATCGTCATGTCGTCAGGAATCTCGATGTTCAGCGTGCCTGCCAGCTCGTGGTTGTTGTCGTAGACATTTATTGTCGACTTGCTTATTGCAGCTCCGAAGCTGCCATCCCTATAAGTCGATTCCTGAGTGTAATACCATACGTTGCCGTCTTCATCGCTAAGGAAATTCAGAGCAGGCGTCTGCAATTGTGCGAATGGCTCGTTGGAATTGACCTTCGCAATGTTTGCCGTACAGTTTTTGAACCCCATCACTCCCGTTCTCGGGGCGAGATGCCTTTTGGCTTTCAGACTCTTTACAAGTTCACTTGCCACCTGGTTCTTCTGGTCTGCTGCAACAGGGTTTGTAGCATTTGCCGTAGAACAAAAGATACTGCCTGCTACCATGAGTGGTAGACTGTAGAGAATAACATTCTTCATTAGCAAAACTTTTAAATTAGTATTGGTTGTTCAGTTACAACTTATAACAATTATCCTGTCTAAATCAATAATTTGTTTATTGACACGTGCAAAAGTATAATAATTTATTTGTAATATGCAATGAAATGCCAACATTAACCATCGTTAACATATAAATGCGTAGAAAGTGTTGCCTTTTTCTCGGGAATATGAAGATTTGACACTTCCAAGTGTCATTATCGGGTGCTGGAATGCCATGGCGGGGGAGTATGTGGCAGTCCGTTTTCTGTGAGATTTGCAGTTCCGGTTCACTGTCGCCGTGATTGCTTCAGATGTCTCCAAGGCCACTTTTCCATATCGGCAAGGCCACTTTCCAGTATTGGCAAGACTGCTTTTCCATATCGGCAATACCACTTTCCCATATTAAAAAGTACGAAAAAAGGTTTAAAACCTCTGATTGTGGCGCAAATTATGTATCTTTGCAAAATAATTGGGCTATACCAAATCAGTAGGTTTGGCTGAATTGCTATGGCCTCGAACAAATTAGAAAAGGATAAAATGGGAAAGATTATTGCTTTGGCTAACCAGAAAGGCGGTGTGGGAAAGACTACAACCACCATCAACCTCGCCGCCTCGCTCGCTACGCTTGAAAAGAAAGTGCTCGTCATCGACGCCGACCCGCAGGCTAATGCCTCCAGCGGACTCGGGGTCAACTCCAAGGACGTGGACTGCACACTCTATGAGTGCATCATCGACCATGCCGACGTGAAGGAAGCTGTCTATACCACTGACATCGACGGACTTGACATCATTCCGAGCCATATCGACCTTGTGGGAGCAGAGATAGAGATGCTGAATCTCGAACACCGCGAACAGGTGATCAAGAGAATGCTGCAGCCTATACGTGATGATTACGACTATATCCTTATCGACTGCTCACCGTCGCTCGGACTGATTACCGTCAATGCCCTCACGGCAGCCGACTCCGTCATAATCCCCGTGCAGTGTGAGTATTTCGCCCTTGAGGGAATCAGCAAACTGCTCAATACCATCAAGATTATCAAGAGCAAACTCAACACACGTCTTGAGATAGAAGGATTCCTGCTCACGATGTATGACGGCAGACTGCGCCTCGCCAACCAGATATACTACGAGGTGAAGCGCCATTTCCAGGAACTGGTGTTCAAGACCGTAATCCAGAGAAACGTGAAGCTCAGCGAGTCGCCAAGCCACGGACTGCCCGTCATCCTGTATGATGCCGACTCCACAGGAAGCAAGAACCACCTGGCGCTGGCAAAGGAAATCATCAACAAGAACGAGAAAACAAGCAAACAATAAGCAAACATAAGCAACGAGATAATGGGAGTACACAAGAGATACAGCGCACTCGGACGCGGACTCGACGCACTGATTTCAACCGACGACGTGCGTCCGCAGGGCAGTTCTACGATAAACGAAATTGAAATAGACCAGATTGAGGCAAACCCTAACCAGCCACGTCGGGAATTCGATGAGGAAGCGCTTCAGGAACTTGCCAACAGTATCCGCGAAATCGGTATCATACAGCCAATCACACTCAGACAGGTGGCTGAGGACAGATACCAGATCATTGCCGGAGAGCGCCGCTGGAGGGCCTCGCAGATAGCTGGGCTGACAGCCATACCGGCATATATACGCACGATAAAAGACGAGAACGTCATGGAGATGGCGCTCGTGGAGAACATACAGCGAGAGGACCTCAACGCCATTGAGATTGCTCTGGCATACGAACACCTGCTCTCAAACTCAGGAATGACACAGGAAAAGGTGTCGGAGCGAGTGGGCAAGAGCCGCACGGCGATAACCAACTACCTCAGACTGCTGAAGTTGCCCGCACAGGTGCAGATGGCATTGCAGAAAAAGGAAATCGACATGGGACATGCGCGTGCGCTTCTCTCTATCGACTCACCGTCGCTTCAGATCAAGGTGTTCAAGGAAATACAGAAAAACGGATACTCCGTAAGAAAGGTGGAGGAGATAGCCAAACAGCTCAACAGCGGCGAAGACGTGACGGTGGGCAAAAAGGTGATAGCCTCGAAGACACAGCTCCCGGAGGAGTTCAACGCCCTGAAGGAACGACTCTCTTCGTTCTTCTCCACAAAGGTGCAGATGACCTGTTCGCCAAAGGGAAAAGGAAAGATAAGCATCCCATTTGCCAATGCCGATGAACTGGAGCGCATCATGGCGGCGCTCGACAAAATGAACGACTAAAAGCGGAACGTGAAGTGTTGAGCAACATTCATAGAATGATGATGTGCCTCGTGGCAGCATGGACGATGCTTGCCGTGAATGCCGCAGAGACGGAGAGACTGCAGGCACCGTCGGCAACGCAGCCGACGGTTGTGCCGGACTCGTTGCTGAGTGCGGCGGGGGGTGTCGTGGCTGTGGATACAGTATCTATGTTGAATGCAGATTCCATATATATATTAAATAAGGTGGACTCTGTAGGCGGGAAGCAGAAAAAGGCAAAGCGCGACTGGGCGACATGGAGCCCGGATCCCAAGCGTGCCATGTGGCTCGCCATAGTGCTGCCGGGAGCCGGACAGGTGTATAACCGTAAATACTGGAAACTGCCTATCGTATACGGCGGATTCCTTGGCTGTATCTATGCATGGAGGTGGAACAACCAGATGTTCCGCGATTATTCGCAGGCATATATGGACATCATGGACGACGACCCCAATACGCAGAGCTACAACCAATTCCTGCATCTTGGAATGCAGATAACGGATGAAAACAAAGAGCGATATCAGAATCTCTTCAAGCGCAGGAAGGACTACTACCGCAAATACCGCGACCTGAGCATTTTCTGCATGATAGGTGTCTACGCTCTCTCTGTAATCGACGCATACGTGGATGCGTCGCTGTCGCAGTTTGACATATCCAAGGACCTGAGCCTGAAGATAGAGCCTTCGGTGATGAACGACCGCCGTTCGGCAAATCCACTGAAGTCGTCGGCGCTCGGACTGCAGTGCTCGCTCAATTTCTAATGAGCCGGTTTGCGCTGCACGATGTATGAATTAAAAAAAGAAACAATTTGATTAAGTAATGATATTTAAAAACAAAGTTATAGTATTGGCGGCATCTCTGCTGTTGGGCAGCGGGTTACAGATGTTCGCACAAGATGTAAATGACAATGAGATAACAGTGAAAGACAAGGATGGCCGTGAAGAAGTGATCGACGTGCCTGAGTCTATGGGCACTGAGTTTGACGACCTCCTGCAGGAGTATTACTCACAGAAATACCTGAAGGTGGACGACGACTGCAACTACCGAGACGAAAACCGTACCTACGAGCCGGAGGTCTACGTAGACCGTCTGAAGCGTCTGCCGAATATCATGGAGATGCCATACAACGACATCGTGCAGAAATTCATCGACCGCTACACTGGTCGTCTGCGCCGTTCGGTGAGCTATATGCTCGGAGCATCGAATTTCTATATGCCGATATTCGAGGATGCCCTCTCGGCATACGACATTCCACTGGAATTGAAATATCTGCCGGTGATAGAGTCGGCACTCAACCCTAAGGCTACATCCAGAGTGGGAGCTGCCGGACTGTGGCAGTTCATGCCATCCACCGGCAAGCAGTATGGACTGGAGATAAACTCTCTCGTTGACGAGCGTCGCGACCCAGTGAAGGCATCCTATGCTGCAGCACGCTATCTGCGCGACCTATATAAAATCTATGGCGACTGGAGTCTCGTAATCGCTGCATACAACTGCGGACCGCAGAATGTGCGCAAGGCGATGCAAAGAGCAGGCGGAGAGGCCGACTATTGGAAGATCTATCCATATCTGCCGCGTGAGACAAAGGGATACGTGCCTGCATTCATCGCAGCAAACTATGTGATGAACTATTATTGTGAACACAACATTTGTCCGATGCGCACCACATTGCCGGCAAAGACCGATACAGTGGTGGTGACTCGCGACATACACCTGAAGCAGATTGCCGACGTGTGTGGAGTGAACCTCGAAGAACTTCGTGCGCTCAATCCGCAGTATCGCCGCGACATCGTGAACGGCAACTCCAAGCCATCAGTGCTTCGCCTGCCTATTTCGGTGGTCAATTCGTTCATCAGCAACGAAGACTCCATCAGCAACTACCAGGCAGACCAGCTCTTCACACGCCGTTCTCTCGTTGAGGTGGACGAGCAGACACAGCCCCGCTACACATCTTCAAAGCGTACCTCTTTGAAGAAAGGATACGGTCGCTCATCAAAAAAATCTAGGGGCAAGAAAGGCAAGAAGGGCCGTGGAGGCAAGAGCGTGACGGTGAGAAACGGTGACACACTCTCCGAGATAGCCGAGAGAAACCACACCACCGTGGGCAAGCTGCGCAAGCTCAACGGTATAAAGGGCAGCAACATACGTGCCGGCAAGAAGATAAAGGTGAAGTGATAACAGCATACAACCGTTAACTCTTAAAATCGCATTATCATGGGTGAACAGAAACTTACAGACCAGGAGCGAGAGGCTGCTGATGCTAAAATGGTAGATGATGCCTTCAAGCATCTGCTCGACAGTTATCTCGCATCGCGCCACAGAAAGAAAGTGGATATCATAACGAAGGCTTTCAACTTCGCACGTCAGGCCCACAAGGGAGTGCGCCGACTCTCCGGCGAGCCATACATCATGCACCCCATAGCGGTGGCACAGATAGCATGCTCGGAGATGGGACTCGGCTCCACGAGTATCAGTGCGGCACTGCTCCACGACGTGGTGGAGGACACCGACTATACGGTGGAGGACATCCAGAATATGTTCGGTCCGAAAATCGCCCAGATAGTAGACGGACTGACCAAGATTTCAGGAGGAATCTTCGGTTCGCAGGCATCGGCACAGGCAGAGAACTTCAAGAAACTGCTGCTGATGATGAGCGATGACATCCGTGTCATCCTGATCAAGATATGCGACCGTCTGCACAACATGCGTACGCTCGACGGACAACCGCCAAACAAACGCTACAAGATTGCCGGCGAGACCTTATATATATATGCGCCGCTCGCCAACCGTCTCGGGCTGAACAATATCAAGACAGAGCTGGAGAACCTCAGTTTCAAGTTCGAACACCCGGAGAAATATGCGCAGATAGAAGAGAAGCTCGCCAGCACTCAGGCATCTCGCGACACCCTCTTCGACAATTTCACGAAACCTATCCATGAGACACTCGACAAGATGGGCATCGAATACACCATCAAGGCTCGAGTGAAGAGTCCGTTCTCCATCTGGAACAAGATGATACAGAAAAACGTGTCGTTCGACCAGATTTACGACATCCTTGCCGTAAGAATTATTTTCAAGCCGAAAGACAAAGACGAGGAGGTGGACGAATGCTTCCGCATCTATGTTGCACTCAACAAGATATACAAATCACATCCCGACCGTCTGCGCGACTGGGTTAACCACCCCAAGGCAAACGGCTATCAGGCAATCCATGTCACTCTGATGAGCAACATGGGAAAATGGATAGAAGTGCAGATCCGTTCGGAGCGCATGGACGAGATGGCGGAGCAGGGCTTCGCCGCACACTGGAAATACAAAGACGGAGTTGACGGCAATGGAGCCAAGGAAATCTCAGAAGACGAGGGCGAGCTGAACAACTGGCTGCGCACCATCAAGGAAATCCTCGACGACCCGCAGCCAGACGCCATGGACTTCCTCGACACCATTAAACTGAACCTCTTCGCATCAGAAATCTTCGTGTTCACTCCGAAGGGAGAAATCAAGACCATGCCGGCAGGATGCACGGCCCTCGATTTCGCATTCCAGATTCACACCTTCCTCGGAAGCCATTGTATCGGAGCCAAGGTGAATCACAAACTCGTGCCTCTCAGTCATAAGCTCAAAAGTGGCGACCAGGTGGAGATCCTTACCTCAAACTCTCAGCATGTGCAGCCGTCGTGGATAAACTTCGTGTCTACGGCAAAGGCGAAGACCAAGATTCAGGGAATCCTGCGCCGAGAGGGTAGGGAAGTGCAGAAGCGCGGCGAGGAGATACTCGACGAGTTCCTCAAACGCAATTCTATGGAACTCACCTTCGCCGTGATGGACAAACTCTGCGCTCTGCATGAAGTGGAGAAACACGAGCAGCTGCTTCAGGCATTGGGCGAGAAGACCATCATCCTGGGCGACCAGGACCTCGACGAACTGCAGGGCAAGAACAACAAGAAGAGTGAGACTTCCCGTGGATGGCGCAAGTATGTGCCGTTCCTTGGCAAGAAAAAAGACGATGGAGAGAAACAGCAGAGTGCTACTTCCAAGGGCTATGCAGTCGTGCCGGAGAATTTCAACCGCAAGAAACCGATTTACATCACCGACAACAATATCAATACATACATCTTCAAACCATGCTGTCATCCTATTCCGGGCGATGACGTGCTTGGATTCATCGACGGCAAGAACCACATCGAGATACACAAACGCTCCTGCAAGGTGGCTTCTAAACTCAAGTCAAGCTATGGCAACAGGATTCTCGATGCCAAATGGGACATGAAGCGTCAGTTGCTCTTCGATGCTACAGTCTCGGTGAAGGGTATCGACCGTATCGGTATGCTCAACGAGGTGACGAAGGTCATCTCAGACCAGTTCGACGTGAATATCCACAAGCTCACCATTTCGTGCGACGAAGGCATCTTTGCCGGAGTTTTCGAACTGCTTATCCACGACCGCAGCGATGTGGAGACTGTGATGAACGGACTGAAGACCATCAATGGAGTGCAGGAAGTGAACCAGACGGTTTGATGCAATATACCCAACTCCCGAGTTTTCGGATAATATGACTATATCGGTATCCTGGTAACCATAATTCCAATGTCGGCATATTGGACGTTTATGGTTTCCAGGATAACTTTCAAGATAAACTACTAATTTAAAACTAATCAATCAAAATGAGAAAATTACTTCTATCCCTTGTTCTCGCTCTTGCGGGAACGCTGGCAGTCAATGCGGCAAACAAATACGACAATCCCGACACACTCTTCGTGGCTCGCGACGGAACGGCAGAGTTCCGCAATATCGACGATGCCATTGAGGTGTGCAGGGCATTCATGGAATACCACAAGGTGATATTCGTGAAGAAAGGCACCTACAAGGAAAAACTCATCGTGCCGTCATGGCTCACCAATATAGAGATATGCGGCGAGGACAGAGACAATACCATAATAACCTACGACGACCATGCCAATGTGTTCATTCCCGGCACCGATCGCAAGATGGGCACCTTCCGCACCTACACCGTGCGGGTGGACGGCAATGACATAACATTCCGCAACATCACGATAGAAAACAACGCAGCACGACTCGGACAGGCAGTGGCGCTCCACACTCAGGGCGACCGCCTCACGTTTGTGAACTGCCGCATCCTCGGCAACCAAGACACGGTATATACAGGAGGCATTAACACACGCCTCTATTTCAAAGACTGCCACATCGAGGGAACCACAGACTTCATCTTCGGTCCGTCAACGGCATGGTTTGAAAACTGCACCATCCTGAGCCGTACCGACTCCTACATCACCGCCGCTTCCACCCCGCAGGACGTGGAATACGGCTATGTGTTCAACCGCTGCAAGATTGTCGCAGCAGAGGGAGTCAGCAAGGTATATCTCGGTCGTCCGTGGCGTCCCTACGCCCACACCCTGTTCATGAACTGTCAGCTCGGCAAGCATATCCTGCCCGTAGGATGGCACAACTGGAGCAATACGCAGAATGAGACGACTGCACGCTACTGCGAGTATGACAACCATGGCGAGGGAGCTGCCACGAAAGAACGTGCGGCATGGACACGCCAGCTCACTAAGAAAGAGGCGGCAAAGGTGACGCTTGAGAATGTTTTCAGACAGAATGGCGGTTGGATACCGAATGTCTGATTAAAAGAATTTTTGCACATATACCATTAAACTGATGGTATCGGTCATACATTAGACTGATGATATCGGCCATCTGAGTCTGACAGCAATAGAATTTTCTTTATTGCCAGCCAGTCTCAGATGGCCGATTAAAGTTAAATCTTAGTCTTAAAAATAAAAAACTTTTGCTAAAGTTTTGCGTTTTAAAGAAAACTATATATATTTGCACCGAAACAAACTATACCGTTCCATAACGGAAACGGCACAGGGGTGCCAGGAAAGAAGATGAAACAACTACTACCCCACATATTATAATATGTGTAGGATATGTGCTCGGGAAGCACACAGACTGGTACACTACAAGGAGATTGCTACTAACTAATAAATCAAAAAATAACATTTATGCATTTACAATTCAGAAGAGCCTTGACGGCTTCAGTATTGCCTATGGTTTGTCTTACGGCATTTGCCCAGAAGACGGTCACGGGTACAGTGAAGGATGCAAGTGGAGAGCCATTGATTGGTGTTACTGTGTTTGTCGATGGCAAACCAGGTTCCATCACCGACATCGATGGTAATTTCTCTATCCCCAATGCATCTCCTTCTTCTAAGGTAAAGGTTTCCTACATTGGTTACAAAGAGCAGACCATTACTCTCGGAAACTCTTCAACTATCAATATCGTATTGCAGGAAGACAATGCTCAGCTCGATGAGGTTGTCGTTGTAGGTTACGGTACGATGAAGAAGAGTGACCTTACCGGTTCTGTATCTTCTGCTGATGGTGCAAAACTTGCTGCCAAGGGTACTACAAGTGCAATGGAGGCATTGCAGGGTTCTGTTCCTGGCGCACAGATTACACAGGCTACCGGACGTGCAGGTTCTGACTTCAACATCCAGATCCGTGGTAAGTCTTCTATCCAGGGAACTTCAAAGCCTATCTATGTTGTCGACGGCGTTATCTGCGAAGACATCGGCTTCTTGAACACTCAGGACATCGAGCGTATGGACATCTTGAAGGATGCTTCATCTACAGCTATCTTCGGTTCACGTGCCACAGCCGGTGTAGTTATCGTTACTACAAAGAGCGGTTCTTCTCTCGCCGGAAAGAGCGAGGAGAAAGTTTCTATCTCATACGACGGATACTATGGCGTTTCAAAGATTGCCCGTATGCCTGACTATATGAATGCCGACCAGTTCTACAAATGGCGTTTCTCTCAGTTCCTCTCTTCAGGACAGGTGGCAAACGGTATCGCTACCGTTGCCCAGCCAACATGGAAGATGACCCAGCAGGACTTCCTGCAGGGTATGCTTGCCGATACAGAGGACGGCACTTCTGTACTGAAAAACATGCTGAACAACGGTGAGGGCTACAACTGGCCAGACCTCGTGACACAGGACGGTCAGAAGCAGAACCATTTCCTCGCCGTAAACGGTTCTTCAAAGAATACACACTATCATTTTGGAGTAGGTTACAACCGTGAGGAGGGAGTATACAAGAACGACCTCCAGAACCGCTACAACATGAAGGGTAGTGTTGACAGCAAGATCAACAAATATCTCTCTGCAGGTTTCACCCTGAACCTCGCTTACACAGAAAACCAGTTGGCTTCAGATGATGCCGTAAAGGATGCGTTCCGTCAGGTGCCGTTCGCCCGTCCTTACGCTTCTGACGGTAGCTTCAACGTGAAACCGGGTAACTTTGAGTCAATGGGAACAAAGGCAAATCAGTTCACTGATACCGTTAACCCTCTCATCTATCTGCGTGACGACTCAAAGGAGTCAAACACCTTCCGTGTGCTTGGTAACATTTACGTGCAGTTGAAACCGGTAGAGTGGTTGTCATTCAAGACCACATTCTCTCCAAACTACGTGAACTCACGCACTGGTGAGTATACAGCTTCGAGCGGTTCTCGTACTGAGACTGCTTCTCACGAGGAGTACACCCGCAAGGACTGGACTTGGGACAACCAGATTGACTTCAACAAAACCTTCGGCGACCACTCTCTGAGTGCTATGGGATTGTTCTCTATGACTTCTTCCGACAAAATGTACAGCCAGGTCGGCAGAACATCTGCTGATGCCACTTCTATCATGACAGGTACAAAGTGGTACAATATGTATACAGGTACTATCTTTGAGAAGAAACCGGAGGAAAGCGGTATCGGTTCAGGTACTGCTTACTGGGAAGAGACAATGATGTCTTACGCTTTGCGTCTGAACTATTCTTACAAAGGCAAGTATATGTTCACAGGTACAGTACGTACCGACGGTTCTTCAAAGTTCCTGAAAGACTCTCGCTGGGGATGGTTCCCATCAGCAGCTCTTGCATGGCGTATCTCTGAGGAAGACTTCATGAAGAACATCTCATGGATCGACAACTTGAAGCTTCGTTTGAGCTATGGTGTGACTGGTAACAACATCGTGTGCGGACATTATAACTCAGTTGGCGTTTCTGGTCCAAACATTTATGCTTTCGGTTCAGTAGTTGCCAACGGCTATTACCCAAGCAGTGTCATCAACGCTGACTTGAAGTGGGAGAAATCTTATGAAACCAACTTCGGTATCGACTACGGATTCCTCAACAACAGAATCAACGGATCTATCGACCTCTATTCTAAGACATCTAAAGACCTGCTCTATCTGAGACACCTTCCATTGGTTTCTGGTGGCGGCAGCCTTTGGGACAACGTTGGTGAGGTGCAGAACCGTGGTATTGAGTTCGCCTTGAACACAGTGAACATCCAGACCAAAGACTGGTACTGGACCACAAGCTTCAACTTCGCCCGCAATATCAACAAGGTGAAGAAAATCAACGGCGAGAACAAGATCATAGATTCTGACAACCCTATCACATCTTCTTTGTTCGTAGGTTCTCCAATGAACTCTCTCTACCTGTACAAGTGGGATGGTATCGTTTCAGACAAGAACATCACTGTTCCTAACAACGAAGCTGCTGTTAATGCAGGTTTCACTCCAGGTGAGCAGGTTCGCTCTTGCGACTACTACCACAAGGTATACGGTTGGTCAGAGGGTATGCCTATCATCAAGGATAACGACGGCAATGGCGTGATCAACGCTGACGACAAGATGATTCTCGGTTGCCAGGATCCTTCTTGGACAGGCAACATCTCTTCTACTTTGCAGTATAAGAATTGGGATTTCTCATTCTCTATCTATACAAAGCAGAACTTCATGGTATACTCAAACACATTGGCTGACACATACGATTATGCTTACCGTGGATGGAACAAGATTGCAATGGATTACTACATCCCTGCTGGAACACTTATCGACTGCGACGGTGTGAATGCTGATGGTACATACATCAACCCTGTATACCAGGAGACTACTCACTATGGCTCATTCCCATTCACAAACAGCTCTATCACCAACAACGGTGCCGGTTCTGCATCTTATGAGAAGAACGTGTACAATGCTCTCGCAGTAGACAAGATTTCTTACTGGAAGGTCAAGAACATCACTCTTGGCTACACATTCCCTAAGAAGTTGCTCTCTTCATGGGGCTGCCAGTATCTCCGTCTTTATGTTAACATTACAAACCCATTCGTATTCACGAAGTACAAGGGATTCGATCCTGAGTGGGCTGATGCAGCCAAGAAGAATGATGGTCCAAGCACAGTGACATATCAGATCGGTGCAAGCATTAAGTTCTAATAACATTTTAAACAAAGAAGCAAAATGAAAAAGTTTATCATAATGTCTGCCCTCGGATTGGCCACGGTGGCTGGTTTGTCCAGCTGTTCTGATTTCTTGGATACAGACAATAAAAGTACTGTAACACCTGAAAGCCAGTTCTCTGACATCTCAGGTTGGAACCAGCAGCTTAACAATGCATATTATGCTCTGCGTGATGTATACAGCGATCCTAAGGTGTTCTGTCAGGGTACAGACCTCTACACCGTTGGACAGAATGCATCGGCTCCTGTATTGCAGTCATATCAGTATTCTTCAGACAACGAGGATGTTACGAATCTTTATAAAAACACATACGCTGCCATCAACTATGCCAACTGTGTGTTGAAGTATTGCAAGGACGACAAGCTGAACGACCAGGCTCGTTTCGTGCGCGACTATTGCTATTACATCCTTACACAGCAGTTCGGTGCAGTGCCATACATCACCGACTATATTGAGTCGGCAAGCACAAACTATCCTCGCACAGACCTCGCTACGGTTTATGCCAACGTCATTGCTGACCTAAAGGAAATCATCGCAAACGGCAATCTCGAGAGCGTAAGTTCAGAGAAGGATGCCAGAGGACGTGCCAGCATTATCGGTGCCAAGGCTCTTCTTGCCAAGGTTTACCTCGCAGCAGGATGGGACTTGCAGACAACTGTCAATGATGCAAAGAACGGTACATACACAGTGAACAGCACCGAGTATTTCGCTGAGGCTGCAAAATATGCTTCTGAGGTAGCTGATGCAGTTCCTTTGACACAGTCATTCGACAAGAAATGGGACTTCGACAACAACGAGAAGGGCACCAACGCCGAGACTCTTTTCGCAATCCAGTACGACCGTGCCACTTCATCCGACAAGGTGACTGGTGGTCACGACCAGCAGCACAACTTTGCTCTCTATATGGGTTCAAACACTCTGGGTGTGAAGGGCGTGAAGAGCGACCTCTGTCCTACAGAGCGTGTTTACTACGCTTTCGACAAGGGCGACGACCGCTTCGAAGGAACTTTCATGACCACAGTATATGGTTATGACGGAAATGAAAGCAACTGGAGCAAGCAGGGCTATTGGGCATACTACAATGCCACTGATGCTGAGAAGGCAAACCTCTCTATCGCATTCAAGTATTTCCCATGGTATACAGAGGATTCTGAGATTGAGGCTTATTGCACAGCCCACGCAGCACAGTTCGTTACCACTGGCATGAAGAGCACTACCAAGGTGTTCAAGGTTGCTGAGAACTCCACTTGCAAGGCTTATGCCGCAAACGGTTCTTACGATGCAAAGAACTCTGCCACTTATACACAGCCATTCTCTTCTGCAATCCAGAAGATCGGATGTCTGCCTCCAGTACGCAAGTTCGACGACAAGAACACTACCAGCGACTGCAAACAGTCGGGTGGTGACTACCGCGATGTTGTAGTTCTGAATGCAAGCGAGATTTATCTCGTTGCTGCAGAGGCTTACCTTATGATGGGTGACGATGCTAATTCGCTGAAGTATCTCAATGCCGTTCGTACTCGTTCACACGCTTCTTATCTTGGCTCATTCAGCGACTACAAGCGCTACGACTGGGGCTACAATGATGCCGGTGGATACGTGTCATTCGGACAGACCGACAGCTACGGATTGACCATCAACAAGCTGGATGTCATCCTCGACGAGCGTATGCGTGAGACTCTCGGTGAATATTACCGTTGGATGGACCTGCGCCGCACCCATCAGCTCGTTCGTTACAACACTACCTATTGCGGTCTTTCTGTTAACAACATGACAGGTAACGACGGTCAGATCAAATGGCTGCGTCCAATTCCAGAGAACGAGATACAGATCAACTCAGGTATCACTGCTGCCGACCAGAACCCTGGCTTCCGTACATATAGCACAGCAGAGGAAAGCGATGCAGAATAATCCTGCTTCATTATTAACCGAATTAAAACAGAAAAGAAAATGAAACTGAAAAGTATATTGTTTTTGATGCTTGGTGTTCTCTTCTCGCTCACATTCGCTGCATGCGACGATGATGACGACCCAGTGACACACACCGATGCATCTGTTCTCGTAGGTGGAACTTTCAATGGTTCTATGTTTGACGAAGACGGAAACGAGAAAGCTTCAGATGTAGTTGTTACAATCAGCAAGTTTGAGGCTGAAAACACTCAGGCAATCACAGTCAAGATAGCTTCCGCTACTTTGAAAATGGATCAGGAGGCAGTGTTCAACGTTGCCAAGGCTGGTGAAAACCGTTACACATTCGGAAACGGTTCTGCTGCAGCAGCAAGAAACACAGGTGGAGTGATAGAGGGTAACGACCTTACTGTCTATACCTCTCTCAGCTCAAAGTTCAAGTTCAATGCTACAAGCTCTGCCAAGCGCTATACTATCAAGGCAGTGAAGGCTGGTGATCTGAATATATAACGACAATGTGATAATAATCCGAGTTCATTGCTGGATATCATAAATCCAGCGATGGACTTGAACCAAACGATCAATTTTATTAATAACTTAAAAACAAAACAAATTATGAAAAAGAGTTTACTTTTCGTAGCTGCTATGTTTATGGCAGTATGTGCTAACGCACAGGGTCACTGGAATGCAGTTCCTTCAACAGCAGCAGTCGGTGATGTAGTAGCAAACGCAGGTGAGGCTACAACCGTAGCTACAGAGATTCAGAACGCCAAGGTTGTTCTTCTCGACGGTGGTCAAAACTGGACAGTAAAGAGCGATCCTACTACAGCTGAGACTTTCGTGTCACAGGGCAAGACTTTCTCTAATGCTTACATCCAGGGTGGTACTAATGGTGTTGACGCTTCTTTGGACAAGGCTGGTTCTACATCTGCTCACATAGAGTTCACTCCAGCTGTTGCTGGTAAGGTTTATGTTGCAGCTAAGTATGGTTGTAAAAAGAAGATCTGGACAGCCAAGGTTCCTAACTCAGTTATCGAGGCTGAGGAGCTCGACTTCGCTGCTATGGGCGATTACGCTACAGACGTATGGGGACAGTACATCACTGCTGACGGTGGTCTGGCCGCAGAGCAGGCTACAGACGCTGACGTTTACGCAGCTCTTGCTTACGACGTTGAGCCAGGCAACACATACTTCTTCTGGGTATCTGGTTCTAAGATCATGCTTTGCGGTCTTGCCTTCGACGCAAGCGGCGTTGATGGTATCAGCAACGTTGTTGCTCCAGAGGCAGACGCTAACGCTCCTATCTACAACCTCGCTGGTCAGCGCGTAAGCTCTAACTTCAAGGGCATCGCTATCCAGAACGGCAAGAAGTTCGTTAAGTAATTACGAATCTTTCTAAGTACGTCTGTCGTTTCCGACAGATAAAATATATGCCAAGTCCTTCAGTGGGCTTGGCATTTTTTTTTTGATACTTTCTTTGATTGTTTTATATTTCTTCGTATATTTGTGCATTGAATTGTGATATTATGATTGAGCGTATGGACAATAATACAATATTAGATGATATTCGTCGTAGCTTGAAGAATAATATGCCGATGGGAGGAAAAGCATTTCTCTTCGGTTCGCAAGCGCGTGGCACAGCGCACCCAGGAAGTGATTGGGATATTTTGGTCATATTGAATAAAGACGTGTTGGAACCTTCTGATTATGACACTATAACTTTTCCGCTGACTTCGTTGGGATGGGAAATCGGCGAAAATATTTCACCTGTGATGTATACTCAGAAAGAATGGGATAGCAATAAAATGACCCCCTTTTATAAGAATGTTCAACGAGATGGAATTTTGTTATGGGATTAACAAGAAAAATAATTCTGATAGCTTATAGTGAAAGTATAAAAAGTGCAAATTATTTTGTCGGTTCAAATAAATAGTGTACTTTTGTGCCGGTAATAGAAACACAGGGGCGTAGCCCAGTTGGTTTAGAGCGCTGCAGTCACATTGCAGAGGTCATCGGTTCGAGCCCGATCGTCCCTACTTGTATTCTATTTCTTTTTCCCCCTAATTTTTTCCTTAATTTTTTCCGCTGATTCCTAATGCCCGTTTTGGGTTAAATCCGTTATTACGTGAGGTAGTCGAACTGCTTTTTCATCTCCTGCAGCTGGTCGCGCAGCTTTATGAGCGTCTCCAGCACCTTGGTGTCGGAGCTTACGGCATTCTTCTGTTCCTTCAGCATCTTGCGGGCGGCGGCAAGCTTGAAGCCACGCACCTTCACCAGGTTGTACACCACCTTGATGTTCTCGATGTCCTGCTCCGTATACTGTCGGATATTGTTGCCCGTAGTCTTGGGTTTTATCATCGGAATTTCCTTTTCCCAGAAGCGCAACATGCTTTCAGAGACGCCCAGCATCTCTGCCACCTCCTTGATGGAGTAATACAGTTTCAGTTTCTTTTCCGTGTTAAGTGCCATATTATATACTTTCTTCGGCAAAGATAATAATTTTCTTCTGTTTCGTCAACATCCGTGGCTTATAACACGCTAAAAAACACAAGGATAACAAATAATTTGGCTGTTTATCATATTTTTTTTAATTTTGCCGATTATATCAATAGGTAAGAGGCATGGGCAAGCACACCCGGCAATATCATTGCCCTTTTCCTGTGCCCTTAGCAACAGAGTCAAAAAGAAATATTATTAAAGAAACAAGAATACGATGATGACAGCAAATGAAATCCGCGACTCATTCAAGAAATTCTTCGAGTCGAAAGGACACGTTATTGTACCGTCAGCGCCAATGGTCATCAAAGACGACCCTACGCTGATGTTCACCAATGCAGGTATGAACCAGTGGAAAGACATTATCCTCGGCACCCGCGAGCCGGAGCCACGCCGTCGTGCCGACACACAGAAGTGTCTGCGCGTGAGCGGTAAGCACAACGACCTCGAGGAAGTGGGCCACGATACCTACCACCACACCATGTTTGAGATGCTCGGCAACTGGAGCTTCGGCGACTACTTCAAGGAGGGTGCCATCGACTACGCATGGGAATACCTCGTTGATGTACTTCATCTCGACCCCAACGACCTCTACGTCACAGTATTCGAGGGCTCTCCCGAGGATGGACTCGCTCGCGACGATGAGGCTGCCGGCTTCTGGCTCAAGCATGTGCCTGCCGACCATATCATCAATGGCAACAAGCACGACAACTTCTGGGAGATGGGCGACACAGGCCCTTGCGGTCCATGCTCTGAGATTCATCTCGACTCCCGCACACCAGAGGAGAAAGCCAAGACACCGGGACGCGAACTCGTAAACAAGGACGACCCACAGGTGATTGAGATCTGGAACATCGTGTTCATGCAGTTCAACCGCAAGGCCGACGGTTCTCTCGAACCGCTGCCAATGCACGTCATCGATACCGGTATGGGCTTCGAGCGACTCGTGCGCGCTCTGCAGGGCAAGCATTCAAACTACGACACCGACATCTTCCAGCCTATCATAAAGGAAATCAGCACTCTCTCTGGTCTGAAATACGGCGAGACAGAGGAAGTTGACGTGGCTATGCGTGTCGTTGCCGACCACCTCCGTGCCGTGGCATTCTCCATTGCCGACGGTCAGCTGCCAAGCAACGCCAAGGCTGGATACGTCATCCGCCGCATCCTTCGTCGTGCCGTGCGTTATGCCTACACCTTCCTGGGTCAGAAGGAGTCGTTCCTCTTCCGTCTCGTGCCGGTATTGGTACAGGAGATGGGCGGAGCATTCCCGGAACTTGCTGCCCAGCGCGAACTCATCACCAAGGTGATAAAAGAGGAGGAGGAGTCGTTCCTGCGCACACTCTCCAATGGTATCAACATGCTCAGCAGCGCCATCGAGGCTGTGAAGGCTGCCGGCAAGACAGAGCTCGACGGCACACAGGCGTTCCGTCTTTTCGACACCTACGGATTCCCTCTCGACCTCACCGAGCTTATCTGTCGTGAGAGCGGCGTCACCGTAGACGAGAAGCAGTTTGACGTAGAGATGCAGAAGCAGAAGGAGCGTGCCCGCAATGCGGCAGCTGTGGAAAACGGCGACTGGATTGAGGTTCGTCCGGGCGAGCAGCAGTTCGTGGGCTATGACTATACTGAATATGAATGTCACATCCTGCGCTACCGCAAGGTGACGCAGAAGAAGAACACATACTTTGAGCTCGTTCTCGACAACACCCCATTCTATGGCGAGATGGGAGGTCAGGTGGGCGACACCGGTGTCCTCGTAAACGAGGAGGAGACCATTACCATCACCGACACCAAACGTGAGAACAACCAGTCTGTACATATCGTGAAGGCTCTGCCAAAGAACGTAGAGGCAGAATTTATGGCTTGTGTGGATACCGACAAGCGTGAGGCGAGTGCAGCCAACCATACTGCAACCCACCTTCTCGACTATGCCCTCAAGCAGGTGCTCGGTGACCACGTGGAGCAGAAGGGATCATTCGTGTCGCCAGACACATTGCGTTTCGACTTCGCTCATTTCCAGAAGGTAACCGACGAGGAAATCCGTCAGGTTGAGCGTATCGTCAACGATATGATTCGTCAGGACATCCCGTTGCAGGATCATCGCAACGTGCCGATAGAGGAGGCTAAGCAGCTCGGAGCTATAGCATTGTTCGGTGAGAAATACGGCGACAGGGTCCGCGTGGTGCAGTTTGGTCCGAGTGTTGAGTTCTGTGGTGGTATCCATGCTCACAGCACCGGTCACATCGGTATGCTGAAGATCGTTTCTGAGAGCAGCGTTGCCGCCGGCATCCGTCGTATCGAGGCAAAGACAGGCGCTGCCTGCGAGCAGATGATGTACGACTTGGAGGACGGCATGAAGGCTATCAAGGCTCTCTTCCACAATGCCAAGGACCTGCAGACCGTAATAGGCAAATATATCGAGGAGCACGAGGCCATGAAGAAGAGCATCGAGAAGTTCCAGGCTGAGGCAGTGGAGCGTGCAAAAGAACGTCTCATCCAGCAGGCCCGTGAAGTTAACGGTGTTAAGGTCATCACCACCGTGTTGCCGATGACTCCGGAGGCTGCCAAAGACCTCGCTTTCAAGCTCCGTGCCGCACAGCCGGAGAATATGCTCTGCGTCATCGGCAGCAAGCATGACAACAAGCCGTTGCTCACCGTTATGGCTACCGACGACCTCGTAAGCGACCGCGGTTTCAATGCCGGTAAGGTTATCCGCGAGGCTGCCAAACTGATTCAGGGTGGCGGTGGCGGTCAACCTCACTTCGCCACTGCGGGAGGAAAGAACGTCGACGGTCTTTCTGCCGCTGTAGACAAGGTAGTAGAGTTAGCTCAGTTATAAACCTCAAACGGTCTAATGACCGATTTGGGTTAAATCAAAGATAAAGACAATTTTTGAATAAAATTGTCAACCATCTGGTCGTGAGTGCGGAAGTATCTGAATTACAGACACTTCCGCATTTTAATATGCGCAAAAACCATCTGGTAATTGTCTGGATGGTTTAAAGAATAACCCATCCTAGCCTTCCCCAAGGGAAGGAACAAGTTACTCAGAATATTAACCTCAGCCCCCACCTAGCCTCCCCCGAAGGGGAGGGACGGATACCTTTGGCTACATGATTTTCGTCAGTAGTCATCTGATTATCAACGGTTTGTCAGCAGCAATAGTGACTGTCCCTCCCCTTCGGGGGAGGCTAGGTGGGGGCTTAAGTTATTAGGTGGTGCTGGGTTTTAGGTTATGTGGTGCTGGTGTCAATATCCGGAGTAATATGTTCCTTCCCTTTGGGAAGGTTAGGATGGGTTTGAGTTTAGGATGGGTTATCCTTTGGGTAGGTCAGGATGAGTATTAAAGTGTTTTGGGCATGTTTTGAGCATCACCCGTGCCCACATGGGGCAAGGTGCTTGCCCCGGTTGGGCAACGTGCTTGCCCCACATGGGCACGCTGCTTGCCCATTTCGTGACGTTTTTGTTGTCTTTGCCGATGATTGTGCTTTGGGTTAAAAAGCAAAGGGCTTACCCGTGATGTAGGAGTCAATGAGGATGCTGTGTGGCCGTTACTTTTATGCTCTTGTTTCCATGTTCTATGATACTTCTGTGATACTTCGATGATACTTTTCTGTAAAACATTCAGAAAAGTATCATTTGGTTAAATCGTTAGTATATAAGGTCTTAGGGGTGTAATTGGAGGACAGAATGATACTATGATACTTTATTTTGAGAAAACAATATTACTCGTTGATGTAATGAGGGAGTGTGATGATTATTTGTCGTTGTAGTGTTCTTCTGCTTGGATTATCAGTACTGATACGCGGTCGTCGTAGATGTCGTATATAATGCGGTCATGTGCTGTGATTTTCCACTTACGTAGTGTCTTGTCAGCCTCTTTGGAATACTCAATAGTTTAGATCATAGGTTGTCGAAATATCGTTGCATTTCTTCTGGTGTACTACATGAAATGGTCTCGCCATTGGCATACTCGCGACGCGCCTTGTTTATAGAGCGGTGCATGGCGGGTGTGAAGGTCTCGTCATCTTTGAGGTTGGCCATTCGTACGGAGGCTACACCTCGTAATAGTTTCAAAGCCTTCTTGTGATGTCGGCTATGAGCGCATTGTCTTCCAGTGTGACAATCATCTGTACTGGTTTGGAGTTTAATGTTGCTGATGCCATATCGTTATCATTTAGTTGTTCTTTGTTAGCAAAGTTACGAAAATATTTTGAATGTAACCATAAGCTTCTTATCCTTTTATATTTCATTGCGTTTTTATATTATCCGTTTTAGCCCCTGTGTCCATCAGTCTGCGGCGATGGACACTATATTCTCACCGATATTCTCATTCCGTGTTGGTGTTGTGTCCCCAGCCTTCGGCAGGGACACAAATCAAAAAAATGAAACACTGATATCACCGAGGAACACGGATTGGTCTTTTCACGGATTTCATTCTTTTGATTTAATTTGGCCAATGATTCTTGGATCCCATTATGGATTTATTTGGATTCGAGAGTGTTGACACACTCCCTTTCCTGGCGGTTTCAGTGTTATTACTCCGCATACTGCCATCAGCCCCCACCTAGCCTCAAACCCATCCTAACCTTCCCAAAGGGAAGGAACTGATTACTCCGATTATTGCTGTCAGCCCCCACCTAACCTCCCCCGAAGGGGAGGGACGGATACCATTGGCTAAATGATTTTCGTCAGTAGTCGTCTGATTATCAACGGTTTGTCAGCAGCAATAGTGACTGTCCCTCCCCTTCGGGGGAGGTTAGGTGGGGGCTGAAGTTCAGGTGCAGAGTAACTTGTTCCTTCCCTTTGGGAAGGTCAGGATGGGTTTAAGGTTAGGATGGGTTATCCTTTGGGAAGGTTAGGATGGGTTTTAGAACGAGAGGGGGCTGATAGTAAAACCCCGTGTCCCATTTGGATTAAATCCAATGAGGACACGGGGCGCTGTCATTTGCATAGAGAGTGGACTACTGTTCAAAACGGTTTTATTGCCGATATTGACTTTACTTGTTTACCACCGTCTTGCCGTTTACGATGTAAATGCCTTGTGGGAGTTTCAGAATCTCTGTCAGGGTCATGTTCCTGCCTATGAGTATTCCTCTCGTCGTATAGACACATGCATTGTCTCTATCTCCCATGATTTGTGCTATAGCGCACAAGAGTTTGTATTTACCGTTTATCGTAATGTCATTGTCAGGCATTGTCTTCGGGTATTCTTCCCAACCCTCAAACTCATATCCTTCCTTAATCGGTACTTCCGGTTCAACGATTATCTCTCCGTATTCTACTTCCGTTTCGGCAATCGTCTCTCCGTCAATCTTCCATGTTACTTTATGGATGTTTACAGAGAATTCTCCCGTTACCGTCACGTCATGTGCCGGCATTGTCTCCGGAATCTCCGACCAACCGCTGAAGGTATATCCCTCTTTTGTCGGTTCAGCTTCAGGAGTGATAGCAGTTCCAAATTCAAGAGTGATGGTCTTGTATACCTCTCCATCCACTATATATTCTAATGTATAGGAGTTGACCGAGAACGAACCATTGACCGTCACATCATGTGCCGGCATCGTCTCCGGAATCTCCGACCAACCACTGAATGTGTATCCCTCTTTGGTCGGTTCTGCCTCAGGAGTTATAGCAGTTCCAAATTCAAGAGAAATGGTCTTGTATACCTCTCCATCCACTATATATTCTAATGTATAGGAGTTGATAGAGAACGAACCATTGACCGTCACATCATGTGCCGGCATTGTCTCCGGAATCTCTGACCAACCGCTGAAGGTATATCCCTCTTTGGTCGGCTCTGCCTCAGGTGTAATTGTAGCACCATACTCAACTGTAATAGTTTTGTATTCTGCTCCATCTACAACATACTTCAGTGAATACGTATTAATAGAGAACGAACCATTGACCGTCACATCATGCGCCGGCATTGTCTCCGGAATCTCCGACCAACCGCTGAAGGTATATCCTTCTTTGGTAGGCTCTGCCTCAGGAGTGATAGCCGCCCCAAATTCAAGAGAAATGGTCTTGTATACCTCTCCATCCACTATATATTCTAATG
>ERZ1034626.579-NODE-579-length-26354-cov-102.298262_pt1 | contig 26354 bp, 18 predicted proteins | sample MGYA00520652_ERZ1034626 | MGnify/ENA primary metagenome ERZ1034626 (study PRJEB33766, sample SAMN09781765) | gut metagenome | biome: gut microbiome | host: Homo sapiens | place: Madagascar | study: EMG produced TPA metagenomics assembly of the PRJNA485056 data... | reverse complement strand
TGGCGATACTCAGCGCGAAGGAAGTCTTACCCATGGCAGGACGTCCGGCGATGATCACCAGGTCGGAAGGCTGCCATCCGGAAGTCATATCATCCATCTGCTGGTAACCGGTAGGAATACCCGTGAGTCCGCCCTTGTTCTGGGCAGCACGCTGCAGGATATCCACAGCATCCTTGATCACCGGATCAATCTGGGTGTAATCCTGCTTCATATTACCCTGAGAGAGCTGGAAAAGCTCACCCTCGGCATGCTGCATGAGTTCGTCCACATCCACACCCTCATCATAAGCCTGGGTCTCGATGTCGCCGGCATAATGGATGAGCTGTCGCTGCAGATATTTCTGCGCCAGGATTCGGGCATGGTACTCGATATGGGCAGCCGAAGCCACCTGCGAGGAAATCTCCATCAGGTAACCGGCTCCACCCACCTTCTCGATGGCGCCCATCTTTGTGAGTTCATCCGTAACGGTCATGATATCCACGGGGCGCTCCTCCATATTCATGGTCTGAATCGCCTCGTAGATTTTCTGATGTCTCGGATCATAAAAGGTTTCGGGTTTCAGCATCTCGGATACTACCGAAAAAGCATCGGTATCAATCATCAATGCACCCAGAACCACCTTTTCCAACTCCACCGCCTGCGGTTGCAGGTGGGCGTAGTTGGTATCTATCTGTGTCTTGTTATTGTTATTTCTATTCTGATTTATCGGCATACTTCTTTATTTCTTCTTGCGATTTCTGGTGTTCAGCCACTACCTGATTATAGATAATCATCAAATCAGTGTAAGAACATCCATAGTTCTTCAACCATTTATAGTCTTCCTTAAGGGCTTCAAAGAATACATTCTCATCCTTTTCCACATAATAGGCATAAGCCCTGAAGAAAGGTCCCATAGCCTTTTTCGGCTGATGTTCTATCAATGCCAGGAGACCAAGCGAATAGTTGTTGTACGCTTCGGCAGCCTTATCATTCTTCATCATCTTGAAGAAGAGATCCATCGCCTGCATCATCATATTCTTCGTATCCTTACCCTCTTTTTTCATCTTCTCGAAACTACCGAAAAGCTCGTTCACCTCGGCAAAATATTCATCCAGGCGCTGATGAGCCTTCTGGAAGTTCTCTTCCGCATGTTCGCCACCTATCTTGATAAGCAGCTGTGTGAGCAAGGCTCCCGCCATCTGATTCTCCGGATGGGTATAATCCAGCTCGTAAGCCAGCGGCATCGCCTCTTCAAATCTGTTGTTCATGACGATGAACTTCAGTTTATCCAGTTTCAACTCGAAGAGTTCCTCTTCTGAGAAAGAATCCTTGAACTCCATCAGCTTGTCGAAATTCTCCAGATACTCATCCACCTGGATGAGATTACGATAGCAGATGCCCAGCTGCAGATATACCTGCTTCATGTCAGGCTTTATCTTCAGCATCTTCTTGAAGTGATCGACAGCCATGCGGAGACTATGATTGTCTCCCTTCTGCATACATACCCATCCCTTCATGAAGTGCATCTCCAGCGTGTCGCATGGTACACCTTCCAGCATCACTTCAACCAGGTCAGGGAACTCGCGGCGGAAGGAATAGCGGGCTATAGCCATGCGGTACTTATCGAAGAATTCATCCTGGAAAAGAGGACCCGCCAAGACGGCATAGGCTGGTTTGTCATCATCCAGCTCGTCGAGGATATTGAAGATTTCATCCTTCGCTGTATAGAACTTGGAGAAGCGCAGGAGGTTGCGGATGTAGTTGATACGGATACGCTTTGCACGATGCTCTCCAGGCTCTTTAAAAAATTCATTAACAATCTCTTCCTCATCTGCAGGCTCGCTGCCATCTCCCTCATCCTCAGGGTCATCGTAACAGTCAACAATATTTTCCGGTATCTCATTAGGATGAGAGACGATCAGGTTTGCCAGGGAATAGGCATCGGCAGGACAAGATCTTGCAGTAGAACAGAAAGCCTTGCAGAACTTTCTCTTCTCATCTACGAATCCGAGAGCCTCGGTTATATGAGGATTCTTCAGATAGAAAGGCATGAACCAATTGTACAGATGAGTAAAGAACTCTGTCTGGTCTCGTAACATTTTAAACTGCGGCAAGAGGATATCGATGCCCTTATCCATCATTTCATCCATAGAGAGCGGGCTATCCATATCCACGTCGAGATTAGGGATTCCATCCTCGTCGGTATTGATATCGACAGAACGGATAGGACTCTCTTCCGAAGTTTCCTCGTCATCCTCAATTCCGAAGATATTTTGCATATCTTCATCAGCCTCCAGCAAATTGGCTACCTTATCTTTCAGGTCGCCGAGGAAACGTTTTGACAGCGATGCCATGATGTCATTGGTATAGTCGATAGACTTCTGTTCGCTGAACACAGTCACGGCAAGCATCTTCTGGGCTTTTATGATTTCGGCAAGCAAGTCTGAATCATTCTTGCAATCCTCGGTCAACTGCTCTGCAAAGCTACGGAAGTCAGGCTGCTGTTCGTAGCAGCCGCAATTCGTAGAAACCAGCAGCCATCCCAGGAGGGCACGCACCTTCACCTCATCGTCATCTGCCAGGCGGTAGATATCGTAGAGCAAAGTGAATTTACCCATATCGAAAACGGTGGCGGCAGAGAGCGTAATGGCACTCACCAGAAGCTGAGAGGTCAAGGAATCAACTGTAGGCGAAAGGATGGTGTCTTTGACAACAGCACGTTCCTCATCATTCCAATATCCAGAAGAGACAAATCTGTCGAAAATCTTTTCGCGATACTCTTCCCACTCCTGATACAGACGGGCTGAAGCCTGGTCCTGCTCCTCCTTCGAGAGGTCGTGGTTCAGGAAAAGCATCGCCTCTCGGGAAACGAATTTCTCGAGGGTTGGCTTCACCTCTTTGATATCTATCGCCTCGCCCTGCTTTTTCAAATCCTGGAAAATACCCTGTTCTGAACGGATATCCATCTCGATATCTTCCAGAAGCTGGTCAAGCTCAGAAACAGCGCCGAAGACGAACTTCGTTCTAGCCTCGGGTGTCATTTCCGGGATATCAAGCTTCTCTGATGGTTTGACATACTGCTTGAGAATGCCAAGCATATCATCAGGCAACTTCTTGCGCTGCAAGAGGCTCATGTTGGCGAGAACGGTTGTCAGCAAACCATGCATCAGACGGCGCATATACTGCTTATGGTTCGGACAGTTTTCAAAAATTGCTACAAGCATTGGCTTGCATTCGGCGAAACGCTGCTGATGAATCAAATCACGCATTTCATCTACCTTCTCCAACAAAAAATCCTGATCCAGAACATCTTCTTCCGGGTTATTAGACTCTTCTGACAAATTTACTTCTTCTGACATAATTGTAGTTGTTTAATTGTTAATATCTGCCACCTTGAGATCTCGCTGGCGAGGCTCCATAGCGTGACTGTACTTTAATTTTGGCAGATTGCTAACGGTTTGGGCATCAATACCATAATACTTGGTCAGTAAAGCGGCATAGTGTTGTACGCCATTCTTATTGATGCTATCTACAGCGATGTCATAAGCTTTCACGAATCTGTCGATTTGATTTTTTCTTCGAGGTTCCGCCTTCAGTTTGCTGCGGAAGGCAATCACTCCCAGCTGGAGGTTCTTGTCTCTACTATCCGCCAGTGCCACATGCTTAGCCATTCTTGCCTGTGTGGCGTATGGCTCCGGCATCCAGGCGGCATCCATCTCATTGTTGAGGAGCATGCGCAGGCGGATGTTCAGGTCGTTGATCTGCACGCGATATACGTCATACTTGGTCTTCACGCTGTCGATGACAAGCGTTGAGAGATAATCGGTGGCAGAATGACGGGTCATGGCTATCATCTTGTCAGACAGCTGCTTCAGCTCCGAGATACGCGCCTTGCGGTTGGTGATAAGCTGCCAGTACAGATTGGTAGAGACAGGATAGAAGAGCTGTGTACCCTGCTTCTGCAGGCGGGCAGCTCTCACCAGGTCGGTCACCGTACCCTCTACCCTCTTTCGGGCGATGGCTGTATCGCAGTCCATCTGCGCATTGTAGTGATAGAGATGTACCGTTACTCCCTGCTTCAGGAAGATGCTGTCCTCGTAAGCCAGATATACCGGAAGGCAATCGAGCGTAGGCATCACACCCACCTTGAGCGAAGCCCGGTCGATGCTGTCGAGTCGGGCCTTCTCCTGTTTGCTCAGTCGCAGTCGCTTCTGCTGTGAATCGCCGCAACTGGCCATTCCCAGCAGAAGTGCTGAAACCAGACATATCATGATTGAAAATTTCTTCATTGTATTTTTACTCTACATTCTTCATCGTATATACTCTGACATAGAGATTTTACTCTTTTTACGCTGTCAGAGCTTACTCCACATAAAGCACGAGTCCCTTCAGGTATTCGCCTTCAGGATGATAGATGTTGATAGGATGATCGGCTGGCTGATGCAACTGGTGCAGGATGCGAACCTTTCTTCCTGCCTGGGCTGCTGCAGTAAATACAGCGTTGCGGAAATTATCCTTGGTAACCACCTGAGAACAGCTGAAAGTGAAGAGGATTCCACCCTTCTTGATTCTCTGCAAGCCCTTTACATTCAGGCGGGTATATCCCTTCAGCGCATTGCGCAGCGCTGCACGGTGCTTGGCAAAGGCTGGAGGATCAAGGATGATGAGATCATACTGCTGGTCGTGCTCATCCAGATACTTGAAGGCATCCTCGCAGAATGCCTCGTGGCGTGGGTCGCCAGGGAAGTTGAGAGCGATGTTCTCATTGGTCAGCTCGATCGCCTTGGCGCTGCTATCCACGGAGTGAACCGCCTTGGCATTGCCGCGCATGGCATAGACTGAGAAACCGCCGGTATAGCAGAACATGTTGAGCACGCTCTTGCCCTTGGCGTAATGCTCGAGCAGGGAGCGGTTCTCACGCTGATCTACGAAGAAACCGGTCTTCTGACCGCGCAGCCAGTCGATATGGAACTTCAATCCGTTCTCCACAGCCACGTCATCAGCATCGCCACCCAGGATAAAGCCATTCTCCTGGCGCAGGTCTGCCTTGTATGGCAGGGTGGTCTCGCTCTTGTAGTAGATGTTCTGCAGCTCGTCGCCCATCACCTGCTTCAGCGCCTTGGCAATCTCCATACGGCATACATGCATACCCACACTGTGAGCCTGCATCACGGCAGTAGGACCATAGCAGTCGATAACGAGACCCGGCAGGTTATCTCCCTCGCCATGCACCAGTCGATAGGTATTGTTGTCTGGATTGCCGGCGATACCTACCGCCAGACGCATCCTGTAAGCCGACTCCAATCGGGCGCACCAGAATTCGTTGTCGATATCCACATCGCTGAAAGAGAGCACTCTCACGGCGATGGAACCGATCTGATAGTGACCGATGGCGATGAAGTCCCCAGCAGAAGTGAAAACCCTTACGGTTTCACCTTCCTCTATATCATTGTCCATACGCTGGATAGCGCCGGAGAATATCCATGGATGGAATCTCTTGAGAGATTCTTCTTTTCCTTTCTTTAAATATACGTTCTTATACATTATTATATTATATAGTCTTTTAAGTTCTATCAATTCTCTCATTTACGAAAAATCGAATACATCAACCTAGAACTCTACCAGCTCGTAATCGTCAGCCTTGCTGAGACGGTTGAACTCCTCGTAGATATGAATGCAGCACCATGCATCCGTAGCGGCATACCTGCACTGAGCCTCTCTGAGCTCCTGAGCTTCCCAGTTGCTGAGTCGCTGTGCCTTGCTGATTTTCTGATGGAAGAGGTTGGCGTAGATTTTCTGCAAGCTCATATCCTTGATGCCGAATTTCTTAGCCACATCCTGCAACTCGATGAAATATCCCGGCTTGAAATCGCATCTGCGATGCAACTGCAAGAGGTCATCATGCCAAGACAATCCCACTTTTGGCACCTTTTTATCCTCCAGGAATCGGATGATGGCTGGTGTCATACCCGTGAGATGCAGGCGGAAGAGATAGCAGGTATCGCGGGTACTCACCTGCAGCAGTGATACCTGGAAGTGCATACCCTTGGAGAAACTTGGTCGTGTCTCCGTATCCACACCCAGAATATCCTGTCCCAGGAGATATTCTACAGCGGCATCTGTATCTTCAGCCTTATCTATCACTATCATATTGCCAGGAAAGAGAATTCGAGGCAGGCTATTGATAGTTTTCTTTTCGAAACTAGTGAAAATTATCTTCATTACTGCTATTTATTCATTACAAGTTGCAAAATTAGCAAAAAATCCCGAAAAAAAGGAGCGTTTCTCAATCTTTTTTGCTAATTTTGCAGTTAAATATTAAAAAGAAATAGAAAAATGGCAAAGAAAAGAACATCAGGCAAAACTAAATCATTTAGCGAAGCCATTGGTTTACAATATATTTTCAACAATACGATTACCGATTTCTTCCTCGGACTCGCCTTGCTCGTAGTTGCTGTCGTCATGATACTGGCGATGATTTCATTCCTCAGTACGGGCGCTGCCGACCAGAGCTTGCTGGAGAACATGCAGCCCGGAGAATGGACCAACACCCAGCAGCAGTTCCAGAACTACTGCGGATCCATGGGAGCCATCCTCTCCTATTGGCTGATGGCGGTGAACTTCGGTTTCCCAGCCTTCCTGATTCCCTGCTTCGTGGTGATGGTGGGTTTCCAGCTGATGAATGTCTATCGCGTGAATCTCTGGAAGTGGTTCTTCTGCATGATGGTGGTGATGATCTGGTCATCCGTCACCTTCGCCAAGTTCCTCACTCCTATCTTCGGTAGTCTCATCTTCAATCCGGGCGGAAAGCACGGCATGTTTGTGGTCCAGACCTTGGAGAATGTCATCGGTCCTCCGGGACTCACCTCCATCCTCCTCTTCGTGGCGATCGCATTCCTCACCTATATCACCACCGAGACCATCACCATCGTGAGAAAGGCTCTCAATCCTATCGGCTATATATCTAATAAGGTGAAATTCGAGATTACCAACCATAAGGAGAAGCAGGAGGAGGATGATGCCATCGATGAAGCTTACCGGAATGCTGCCCAGGGTACGGTGCAGGATGAGGAGGATGAGATGGACGAGAACTCCGAGAATTCACAGACTCGGGAGACAACTCCTGAGCAGGGGGCTGACCAAAACCTGGAAAGTTCTCTGCAGCAGGAAATGGACAAGGAGCAGAAGGACGGAAACGAGAAGACTGCCACGCCAATCGACCTCGATGCAGCCGCAGCCGATGACAGCCAGCAGGCTGATGCCGACAAGAACGTGGCTGCTCCGAGTCTGATTCAGCAGCAGCGTGAGCTCAGAGCACAGCGCGCAGAAAGAGAGCGCCAGGAGATGGCTGCTGCCGCTGCCGCTTCGGCTCATATCGGAATGGATATCTCTGTGGCTACCGGAGAGGAGAAGGCTACCAGCAACACCGTAAGCAATGCCGAGGTGCTCAATACGCCTATCAATCCGAAGGAGCCGTTCACAAGATACAAGTACCCTACCCTCAACCTGCTGAAGAAATACGACGACCAGGAGGTGTCTATCGACGAAGAGGAGCAGAAGGCCAACAAGAACCGAATCATCGAGGTGCTGGGCAACTTCGGCGTACAGATCAAGACCATCCGTGCCACCGTGGGTCCTACCATCACTCTCTACGAGATTCAGCCTGCCGAGGGTGTGCGCATCTCCAAGATCAAGAACCTGGAGGATGATATCGCCCTGAGCCTCGCTGCCCTGGGTATCCGTATCATCGCTCCTATCCCTGGCAAGGGAACCATCGGTATCGAGGTGCCTAATGCCAAGGCAAACATCGTGAGCATGGAGAGCATCCTGAACTCCAAGAAGTTCCAGGAAACCAAGATGGAGCTGCCTATCGCGCTGGGTAAGACCATCACCAACGAGGTGTTCATGGTGGATCTGGCGAAGATTCCTCACCTGCTCGTTGCCGGTGCCACCGGTCAGGGTAAGTCTGTTGGTCTGAACGCCATCATCACTTCCCTGCTCTACAAGAAGCATCCTAACGAGCTGAAGCTGGTGCTCATCGACCCTAAGAAGGTGGAGTTCAGCGTATATTCACGCATCACCAACAAGTTTATGGCTGCCGTTCCGGATGAGGAGGAGCCTATCATCACCGATGTAACCAAGGTGGTGAGAACGCTCAACAGTCTCTGCGTGCTGATGGACAGCCGCTACGACCTGCTGAAGAAGGCGGGAGCCAGAAACATCAAGGAGTATAATCAGAAATACGTGAACCATAGGTTGAAACTGACTGATGGTCACGAATTTATGCCATACATCGTGGTAATTATCGATGAGTTTGGAGATTTGATCATGACAGCCGGCAAGGAGGTGGAGCTTCCTATCGCCCGCATCGCCCAGCTGGCACGTGCCGTGGGTATCCACATGATCATCGCTACCCAGCGTCCTACCACCAGCATCATCACCGGTAACATCAAGGCGAACTTCCCGGGCCGTATCGCCTTCAAGGTTACTTCGGCCATCGACTCCAAGACCATTCTCGACAGAACGGGAGCCAACCAGCTCATCGGTCGTGGTGATATGCTCTATCTCAACGGCAACGAACCGGTGCGTGTACAGTGTGCCTTCGTAGATACACCAGAGATTGAGCGCATCAACGAATACATCTGCAACCAGCCTGGTCCTATCGAACCGATGGAACTCCCTGAACCAGCCAGCGAGGATGGCGGCGTAGGAGGCAACGGCAGCGTAGATACCCGCAACCTGGATCCATACTTTGAGGAGGCAGCCCACGCCATCGTTCTCTCGCAGCAGGGCAGCACCAGTATGATTCAGCGCCGTTTCAGCATCGGCTACAACCGTGCCGGCAGACTGATGGACCAGCTTGAGGCTGCAGGCATCGTTGGAGCCGCTCAGGGCAGCAAGCCTAGAGAGGTACTCCTGCAGGATGAGAACCAGCTCAATACATTGCTGATGCAGCTGAGAAACTCGTAAGAGAAACGCCCTGAACCAACGGTCACCGGCCGAAGGGAAAGGTAAAGGGCAAAAGACAACATTCGCTCCAAACGCCCTGAAAGGGCAAAAGCTCCTAGCCCAGGGCAACACCCTGGGTCAATGAGCGAAGAACCAATACGCCCTGAAAGGGCAAAAGCTTTTAGGTTTAGTTTTAATACAATAAACAGTAAGGATATGAAAAAGATTTTAGCTATCGCTTTCGCAGCGATGATGAGCCTGGGCACTATGGCGCAGACCGCCCAGCAGGTGCTCGACAAGACTGCTGCCGTTATCGGCAACAAGAAGGGTGCTACCGCCAACTTCAAACTGTCTAGCCCTAAGTACGGCTCAGCAAGCGGTACCATCACCATCAAGGGCAACAAGTTTAATGCGCGCACACCGGAAGCCATCGTATGGTATAACGGCAAGACCCAGTGGACTTATATGAAGAAGACCAACGAGGTGAACGTGAGCAACCCTACCCAGGCCAAGCAGATGTCGATGAATCCTTATACCTTCATCCACATCTACAAGACAGGATATAAGAGCACCCTCAAGACTGTGGGCAGCAACTATCAGGTGCATCTCGTAGCTAACAACCAGAAGCGCACCGTGGCAGAGATGTATATCACCATCAACAAGAACACCCACGTGCCATCGCAGGTAAAGATGCGCCAGGGCTCTACCTGGAGCACCATCGATATCTCCGGTTTCAAGGCAAAGGGTATTTCCAACAATTCCTTCGTCTTCAACAGCAAGGAATTCCCAGGAGCAGAAGTCATCGACCTGAGATAATGTCAAAGCTTTTGCCCTTACAGGGCGAAAGGCTTGCATCCAAACAACCCAGGGCGTTGCCCTGGGCTAGGAGCTTCTGCCCTTTCAGGGCGTGAGGAGCCAACTAACAAGCTCCCAGCATAAGGAGAATATTGCAAGCAATACGCCCTGAAAAGGGAAAACTCCTAGCACTGGGAGAATATTGCAAGCAATACGCCCTGAAAGGGGAAAACTCCTAGCACTGGGAGAATGTTGCAAGCAATACGCCCTGAAAGGGCAAAAGCTCCTAGCCCAGGGTTACCCTGGGTTAAAAATCCAATAAGAAACTACGCCCTGTAAGGGCAAAAGCTTTAAAAATATATTTAAAACCAAACTAAAATGAAAGATCTCAAACCTATCATCTCACAGTTCGACATCACCGGAACTGTAAATGAGGTAAAGCCTCTCGGTAATGGACTCATCAATGACACCTACAAGGTGACAACAGTAGAAGATGATGCACCAGACTATGTTCTCCAGCGCATCAACGACTCTATCTTCACCGATGTAGATCTCTTGCAGCATAATATCGAGGAAGTAACTACCCACATCCGCCAGCAGCTCGAAAAGCAGGGCGCTGACGACATCGACCGCAAGGTACTCACCTTCGTCAAGGCCACCAACGGCAAGACCTATGTAAAGGACGAAGACCAGCAGTACTGGCGAATTTCCGTCTTCATTCCTCGTGCCATCACCCAGGAGGCAGTAAACCCAGAAAGTTCTTATTACGCAGGAAAGACCTTCGGAGAGTTCGAGGCTCAGCTCACCGACATCACCGACCGCCTCGGCGAAACTATCCCTGATTTCCACAACATGGAACTGCGCCGCGACCAGCTCCGTCAGGCTGTCAAGGAAGACCGTGCCGGACGCGCAGAAGGCGTAAAGGATTTCATCGCAGAAATCGAGAGTTATATGGATGAGATGTGTCTCTGCCAGCGCCTCTTCCGTGATGGCAAGCTGCAGAAGCATGTCTGCCACTGCGATACCAAGGTCAACAACATGATGTTTGATGAAGAGGGTCGCGTATTGTGCGTCATCGACCTCGATACCGTGATGCCATCACTCTTCGTGAGCGATTACGGCGATTTCCTCCGCACGGCAGCGAATACCATCGCCGAGGATTCTCCAGAGTTCGAGAAGATAGATTTCCGCATGGACATCTTCGAGTCGTTCACCCGCGGTTATGTGGAATCAGCCTCAGCCTTCCTTTCTCCATTGGAAATTTCCCTGCTTCCTCATGCTGCCGAACTCTTCCCATACATGCAGGCAGTCCGCTTCCTCTGGGATTACCTCAACGGCGACCACTACTGGAAGTGCAAGTATCCTGAGCACAACCTCATAAGAGCCCAGAACCAATGGCATCTCTTCCTCAAGGCGAAGGAACACGAGGCAGAGATGAAGGCATTCATCGAAAAACTCTCAAAATAATCTATAAATAAGACAATGAGTAATATTTATAAGAAATTATCTGTTGGCAACCTGATGGCAATGGCAGTAACCTTGCCTATGGTTGCCAACACAACCAACACAGCATCATCTCCCCTGCTTCCTTCCGCTCCCGATGCCCAGAAGGCAGCCCAGGCCGTGAAGGCTGGAGATGTCCAGATTCTCAGAATCAATCCTACGCTGGTGGAGATTGTCTTCGCCAACCAGCAACGTGTCGCCGTAGATTTCTATGGCGAAAGTGTTTTCCGTATCTTCGAAGATCACAACGATGGCGTGATGAGAGCGCCCGAGGCAAAGCCTGAGGCGAGCATCCTGGTGGATAATCCACGCACTGCCCTGAATCATAAGCAGGTGAAGGTGGAGGAGAACGACAACTCCATCATCCTTTCTACCACCAAGGCACAGGTCATCTTCGACAAGGCTACCCAGCTCTTCAGAATCATCAACCTGGAAGACGGAAAGACCGTGGCAGAGCAAAGCGCTCCGGCACAGTTTACCCCCGAAAAGGTAACCCTCAGCCTGCGCGAACAGCCGGATGAGTATTTCTTCGGTGGTGGCGTACAGAACGGAAGATTCTCTCACAAGGGTGAGAAAATCGAAATCGTCAACACCAACAACTGGGTAGATGGCGGAGTGGCATCCCCTGCCCCATTCTATTGGTCAACCGCTGGCTACGGCTTCATGTGGTACACCTTCAAGCCAGGTCTCTACGACTTCGGTTCTACCCAAAACGGAAAGGTAGAACTCTCTCACGAATCCAGGAACTTAGACGTTTTCTTCATGGTGGGCAAGAAGCCTACCGATCTGCTCGATGGCTATTACCAGCTCACCGGCAACCCTGTACTCCTCCCTAAGTTCGGCTTCTACGAGGGCCATCTCAATGCCTACAACCGCGACTACTGGAAGGAATCAGACAAGGGCCGAACCATGGTGTTCGAGGATGGAAAGGCGTATAAGGAGAGTGCCAGCGACAAGACCGGAATCAAGGAATCACTGAATGGCGAGAAGAATAACTACCAGTTCTCTGCACGTGCGGCAATCGACCGATATGTGAAGCACGATATGCCGCTGGGATGGTTCCTGCCAAACGATGGATACGGAGCCGGATACGGTCAGGAGAGTACCCTGGACGGCAACATCCAGAACCTGAAGGAATTCGGTGATTACGCCCGCAAGCACGGTGTGGAAATCGGACTCTGGACCCAGTCTGACCTGCATCCGAAAGACAGCATCGAGGCGCTCCTGCAGCGCGACATCGTGAAGGAGGTGGGAACCGCTGGCGTAAGAGTGCTCAAGACCGATGTGGCCTGGGTAGGCGACGGCTATTCCTTCGGATTGAACGGTGTGGCTGACGTGGCTCAGATCATGCCTTACTATGGCGGGAATGCCCGTCCGTTCATCATCTCGCTCGATGGATGGGCTGGTACACAGCGATATGCATCCGTCTGGTCGGGCGATCAGACGGGCGGCGACTGGGAGTATATCCGCTTCCACATCCCTACCTTCATAGGCGCCGGACTCTCGGGTATCTCCAACATCACATGCGACAACGACGGTATCTTCGGCGGAAAGAATCCGATCGTCAACATGCGAGAGTTCGAATGGAAGGCCTTCACCGCAATGGGTCTGAACATGGATGGCTGGGGCAGCAATGCCAAGTATCCTCATATCCTGGGCGAACCGGTTACTTCCGTCAACCGCTGGTATCTGAAGCTCAAGTCAGAGCTGATGCCATACATCTACACAGCTGCCCACGAGGCTGTAACCGGCAAGCCGCTGGTAAGAGCGATGTTCCTCGACGATGCCAACCCTTATACCCTGGGCAAGGCAACACAGTATCAGTTTATGTGCGGTCCATCCTTCCTCGTGGCTCCTATCTACAAGGAAACCAAGATGGATAAGGAGGGCAACGATATCCGCAACGGCATCTACCTGCCTCAGGGCGAATGGGTGGATTACTTCAGCGGACATATATATAAAGGTGGAAGAATCATCAACGAGTTTGAGGCTCCCTACTGGAAACTGCCTGTCTTCGTGAAGCGAGGAGCCATCATCCCGATGGTAAATCCTAACAACAACGTATCGCAGATAGACAACACCCAGCGCATCTTCGAACTCTATCCATACGGCGAAACCCATTACGCCCTCTATGATGACGACGGCAAGACCGAGCTTTACCGCCTGGGCGAGCACGCCACCACCCACATCACCTCTTCCCTCCAGAAGAATCGTCTCGAGGTACACATCTACAAGACCACGGGCCACTTCCAGGGTCAGGAGAAGAACCAGGCTACCGAGCTGCGCATCAATCTGAGCCAGATGCCTAAGAAGCTGGCGGCGAAGATTGGCGGAAAGAGCGTGAAGCTGACCCAGGTGAATTCGCTCGATGAACTCCGCAAAACCGGAAATGCATGGTTCTTCGACGAGGCTCCTCAGCTCAACCGCTTCGCCACACCGGGCAGCGACTTCGAGAAGATGGATATCCGCAAGAATCCGATGGTTTATGTGCGACTGGCGAAGACCGACATCACTGCCAACGACGTAGAGCTCCGCATGGATGGCTATCAGATGGATGACGCCGATGTGCTGCTCCACGCCACCGGTGCCCTCGCTGCTCCTCAGGTAACGATGAAGGACAGCCAGAGCCCTAACAAGGCATTCGAGCTGGTGGCTACCTGGAATAAGCAGGCCAACGCCGACTACTATGAGGTAAAGGTGGATGGCGTGATTCATTCCACCATCCGCAGCAACGAGTTCACCATCGAGAACCTGAAGCCGGAAACCGATTACGAGGTGCAGGTGAGAGCCGTGAACAAGGACGGCGTTTCCGTATGGGCCACCGTTCAGGCGCATACCATCAAGGACCCTCTCGATGAAGCCATCCGCAACATCACAGCCACCAACTCTACGAAGGACTGGGAAGGACTGGAGGTTTCGAAGATGTTCGACTTCAACGAGAAGAACTTCTGGCATACCGACTACTACAAGAAGGAAGGTGTGCTGCCATTCGATGTAACCCTCAACCTCAACGGCATCGCCAAGCTCGAGAAGATTCACTATCTCCCGGCTTCTGAGCGCGAGACCAACGGACAGATCCAGAAGGGCAAGTTCGCCATCAGCAACGACGGCATCAACTGGACCGAGACCGGAAACTTCGACTGGAAGAACGAGAATGCCGTGAAAGAATACCAGTTCCAGGGCAACCCAGAGGCTCAGTACATCAGGATGACCGTAGAGGAAGCCCGAGGCGGAATGGGTTCGGGTGCCGAGATGTACGTATTCAAGGTTCCGGGCAGCAAGATGGAGAAGGCTGGCGACATCAACCACGACGGACACATTGACGAGAACGACTTCACCTCTTACCTCAACTACTGCGGATTGCGCAGGGGCGACAAGGACTTCGAGGGCTACGTAAGCAAGGGCGATATCAACGGCAACGGTCTCATCGACGCCTACGATATCTCCGTGGTGGCTACCCAGCTCAAGAGCGGAGTAAGCAGCAAGAAGGTGCCAACCGTAGAGGGCAGCATCAGTCTCGCAGCCGACAAGAAGATGTACAAGGCAGGCGAAACCATCACCCTCACCGTAAAGGGCAAGGGTCTCGTATCGCTCAATGCCCTGAGCTTCGCCCTGCCATACAGTGCCACCGAATACGAGTTCATAGGAGTGGATGTGAAGGATATGGGCAAGATGGAGAACCTCACCAAGGACCGTCTGCACTCAGATGGCAGCAAGGTGCTCTACCCTACCTTCGTCAACATCGGTGAGCAGCCAGCCGTAGAGGGCACCCGCGATCTCTTCACCATCAAGCTCAAGGCAAAGAAGGCATGCAAGCCAGCCTTCCAGCTCAAACAGCTGATGATGGTAGATAAATTCCTGGGCGTAAAGACCGGAAAATAACCTCTTTTTTGTGAATAAACATTTAATTCTGTAAATTATCTAAAAATAATACCTATTATTTTGGATATTTTACAGAATTATTTGGTAGATAGAAATAAATTCATTACCTTTGCAAACGTAAAAATCAATCAAGAGATAGGAATATGAAAAAAACAGAAGCTTACAACAGATTGGTGGAGAAAGGCGTTAGACCATCAGTACAGAGACTGGCAATCCTGGACTACCTGATCAAGCACCCTACCCACCCAAACATCGAAGATGTTTACAAAGCTTTGGAGAACAAGGTACCGACCCTAAGCCGTACCACAGTGTATAACACGCTCCGCATGCTGAGTGAGGTAAATGCAGCCCAGATGATCACCATCGACGAGCATCGCGTATGCTATGATGGCAACATCGAGCCACACGTTCACTTCTACTGCAAGAACTGCGGCAAGATCATCGACCTCTTCGATGAGCCAGCACCACGGGTAACAGAGACCAAGGTGATAGATGGAAACATCGTGCAGGAGGAACAGCTCTACTACAAGGGCATTTGTTCAGCTTGCGCCAAGAAGATGGAGAAGAAGACGAATTAACAGGAACAGAAAGCCGAAATGATTCGTCAGACAAGAGAATTAATAGTAATAAGATAATACAATACAAGAACATTTTAATACATTAACATTATGAAGAAGAAATTTATTTGCACCGTTTGTGGTTACATCTACGAGGGTACAGAGGCACCAGAGAAGTGCCCTATTTGCAAGGCTCCAGCCAGCAAGTTCAAGGAGATGGAAGATACAGTGGACGATGATTTGACATTCGCTACTGTACACGTTCTCGGTCAGGCATATAAGGATGGCGTCAATGAGGAGGTCATCAAGGGATTGAAGGATCACTTTGCAGGTGAGTGTGGCGAGGTAGGTATGTATCTTGCAATGGCTCGCCAGGCAGACCGCGAGGGTTATCCAGAGATTGCAGAGGCTTACAAGCGTTATGCGTTCGAGGAGGCTGACCATGCATCTCGCTTTGCAGAGTTGCTGGGTGAGGTTTTGGGTGATACCAAGAGCAATCTCGAGGCTCGCATCGCAGCTGAGAAGGGTGCTTGCGAGGACAAGTTCCGCATTGCCAAGCTTGCCAAGGAGCAGGGTTCTGATGCTATCCACGATACTGTTCATGAGATGGCCAAGGACGAGGCTCGCCACTGTGCAGGTTTCGCAGGTCTTTACAAGAGATACTTCAAGTAAGACATTTTTTTAATTTTTTTCGATACTAAGTCCTGGAGCCCGGTTCCGAATCATAGAGATTCAGAATCGGGCTCCTTCGTTTTCGGTTGGGGATTTGTGGTGGGGTTCATAATTATGAAGCCCACCAGATTTCTGTATTTGCCCCCATCATAGCCTACAAAATAAATAAAATATCGCCATAAAAATTTGGAAGTTACAAATATTCAGCGTATCTTTGCAGAAGCAAAGCGGTTCTCGGCAAAATGAAAGCAGCTTTCATTACGCCGAGCTGGCATCACCTTTGCAATAGTTCAACTTATCAGGAGGATAGAATATGAAGATATACGTAGCCAACCCACTTTACGATGCCGTCTTCAAGTATATGATGGAAGACGAGCGAATAGCCAAGACTTTGCTTTCTGCACTCTTGCAGAAAACGGTGATTGCTGTAGAAATGCGACGTCACGAGTATCCCAACATTTCCCGCGATGCCATCTCCATGTTTCGTGTTGATTTTGCAGCAACCGTATTGGAAGATGACGGAAGCAAAAAACTGATTCTGATAGAATTGCAGAAAACTTGGCTGGAGACGGAGACTTTGCGCTTCCGCCAATATCTGGCTGTGCAGTATAACAACAAGGAGAATATGCGCAAGGAGACCAAAGGCAAGTATGCCCTGCCAACCGTGGCGGTGTATCTGCTAGGCCATTGCGTGGGCAAGTTTACGGAACCCGTGATCTATGCCAAGCATAAGGTATATGACTATGAAGGAAATGAGATACTCCAGGAGACACCTGATCCATTTGTGGAGAGTCTGCAGCATGACAGCATCATTGTCCAGATACCGCTGCTGAGAGGAAGGGTAAACAACAGATTGGAGAAGATACTGAGCGTATTCGACCAGTCGCAGATTTATCCAGACGACCAGCGAATGCTTGAGTTGGATGAAAATAAATATGCGGATGATGCAGAAATGGAGCATATCCTCCATCGACTACAGTCGGCAGCCGCTAATCCTGACATCAGAAACAGAATGAATGCAGAAGATGAGTTCTTCCAGGCTCTGGAAGACAGGGATACAGCCATTATACAAAAGGATGCTACTATCATGACGCAGAAAAAAGAACTCGAAAAGCAAAAAACGGAGCTTGACGAGAAAGATGCAGCACTTCAAGAGAAAGATGCGGCGCTTGAAGAGCAGAAGGCATCCTTGCGTGCAGCCGTCCTGGCATTATCAAAAACAGGAATGACGGCTGAAATGATAGCAAAGACATTGAATATCGGAGAGGAGAAAATACAGGAAATATTATCCTAGCCGATAGCATGCCAAGGGTTAATGCAATGCATAAAGCGAAAAGTTGGTGACCTTCATTTTATGAAGCCCACCAACTTTCAGAACATGGTAAAATGCAAATAGTATATATATGATAAAGAATATATTGATCAAATAGGCATTAAAATCAGGATCAGACAACTACACAACATAAACTATAAAAATAATATGTTAAGAGACGAACTTGTAGAGATTGCCTTGCAATGGCAAGCAAAATATGGTGTTGCACCACAAATTACCTCTGTTTTATCAGAGTATGATGCTGCGATGTTGGTTGGTATGTCAGAAAAAGACTACTCTGATTATATGCAGGATAAAACTGCAGTGAATAAAGGCTCGGATTTTGTCTTCAAACATCAGAGATACCAGATAAAAGCAAATCGACCAAGCGGTAAGCCTGGCAGCAAGGTTACGATGGTTCCTAAAGCGAGCAATTACCTTTGGGATAAACTGATTTGGATTCTTTACGACCAACATTATATAATGCAGGAAGCCTGGGAATGGGATGTCGAAAATTATAAACAAGAATTTGATGGTAAAAGCAGGATTTCACCAAACGATTATAGAAGAGGGAAATGCCTATTTTTAAGTCATTAAGTCAATAGTGATCATCTTATCACTAATATATGTTCCACATTATCTAGATTAATAGCTAGCATAAATAGCTTCTTAAAACTGAATACTGAACACCTTTCCACCTTGCTTTCCGTCAGCTTCGTCGGCATTTGCTCCCTTCGGAGGATTTTTCTCGATGTAATGGCGGTTCACCAGTTTCTCTGCATCATCGATTAGCCTTGACTATGCCTGCGCCAAAGAAAAATAAAATTTCTTACCATATTAATATATAATGTTAAAGGGTTGGACTGCGAGATATTCACCAAATTTCTGTTTCAGGAACGGCACCGGATTCCTATAAACAAAAAACGCCCGCAACCAGACTTTACTTGCCTGATTACGGGTGCAAAGGTACGAAAATATTTTTGTATTTACCTAGTACGTACTATGTACGCGTACTAGTACTATCTTTTCCTTGATGCTGCTATGATACCCAGGGCATATGGGTGCCTAAGAGGGTGTTCAGTATTCAGTATTCAGTTTTTTTCGGGATAGTTACCCTTTCTGTGGTTACAAATTATAAGTAATTATTTTATATTATATATATAATATACTATCTATACAGAGGATGGTAACTAGAGCGAAAAAAACTGAATACTGAATACTGAATACGTTTCCCTATAACCGGGTATCACTATGTAATATGCTGATTTATATGGCAAAACATAGTTTTCGACACCGCAAAAACATAGAGATGCGCCCCATAAAAAATAGAGTTTGTTTTTTAACGAAGTTTCAAATCGTAAGTGTTTTGCCGAAAATCGCTCCTTATCACATGCTCAAATTTGGTAGTTGCTGAAAATCGCTCCTTATCACATGCCAAAATTTGGTAGATGCAGAAAATCTTCGTACCTTTGCACCAACAATCGAAAGAACAGCCTATTGTGCCGAAAACCGGTCATCTATGAAGACCGGGGCGGGGCTTAAATGATGGCAGGCGCCGGTCATCAATGAAGACCCAGAATCGGGGCTGAAAACAGGGGCTTCCAGGTAGTTGTGATTTCTAAGAACTTTTAAACACAGAACAAAGTATGATTAACTACAGCATCGTAATGCGCAGCGTGAACGCAAACCTCCTTGAGATCAACCAGGCAAAGTCACGTATCAACCAGGCTAAGAAGGACGGCAAGGAGCCGGACAAGAAGGACACCGACCTGGTGAAGACCGAGAAGCAGAATGCGTTCGCCATCTCGCAGTACACCGATGTGATGACCATCGAGAAGTTTGCCAAGCACATCACTTCTCACGGCAGTGTGTATTCAAGAGCTGACATCAGCGCCATCCTCTACATGGCAGTGGACTGCATGAGAGAGATGCTGCTCGAGGGCAAGAAGATCCGACTGGGCGACCTGGGCGACTTCTCTATCCTGCTCGCCTCCAAGGGTGCAGAGACTGCCGACAAGTTTACGGCGCAGAACATCACCAACGTGAAGGTTCAGTGGGAGCCTGGTCAGCAGTTCAAGAACCTGCTCGAGGATGCGGAATTCAACCTTGTGGCTAGCCGAAGTGCTCAGGCTGCCGTGCTGAAGGCGATCAGGGAGGGCAAGACCAACGTGGACCTCAATATTCCAGAAACTCCTGACGGAGGTGGCGATGGAGACGGAACCACTGGTGACCAGGGTACCAGCGGCGGCAATACCGGCAGTGAAGGCGGCGGCGACGACAACGTAAGTTTGTAAATCTTGCTTAATGCGGAATTATAAAATCATTAATCACTAAAAAAACTGCCTATGAAGAAGGAAACCTGGAAGACTGTCATTCAGATTGTAATATCAATCCTCACCGCTATTGCCACTTCGCTCGGCGTAACCAGCTGCATGTAATCACACAATCTCAACTCTCATCTCTCTAAGAAAAGAGGGTGTGTCATGGACTTATGACACACCCTCTTCATTTATTGTAGACCTATTGCAATCGTAGTTCTTCCTAAATGGGTGGAGTTCATAAAATGAAGTTCTATGAGTGTTATTTAACACCTTAGAAAATAATTCAGTTTATATTTTATTGATAATCACCCATTTACCCCCCCGTTTTTTATTTTATTTTTTTTAACATCAAAAGTTTGTTGATTCACTGAAAAAATTGTAATTTTGCTGCGCAATCATATCTCAGTTTATTACTGAGATGCAAAATAGCAAATCAATTTGTCGTCCATAAAACGGCATAATAAATATGCTATCTTATGATAAAACAAGAATATTCGAAACTGAATATAAAGTTAAAATAAATAAGTAAAAGTAATAAAAAATAGATATGAAATATGAAAGTAAAAGTAACTATAATTCAGACATAGAATAATAAAGTAAAAGCAATAGTAATAATAATAATGTAAATATGAAGTAATCATATAAACATCAAGTAAATGTACCGAATAAAAGAAAAAATAATTCTCATTGCATTCACATGCATAGGAAGTTATCTATCGGCACAAAACCTACATAGCGTGAACGATTCACAGATTATATATAATGTGAACAAATCACACACCATATATGATGTAAAAGATTCAGTAAAGATTTTCTTCAGGCAGGGAAAGATAGACCTTGACCCTATCCTGAACGATAACCAATCGGCACTGAACCGTATCGCTGATACCATGCGAACCTGTTATGCAGATTCCATTTATCAATTACGAAAAATCCTCGTTGTAGGCGCTGCCTCTCCCGAGGGAACGCTGAAATTCAACAAGTGGCTATCCCTAAAACGAGCCAACGTGCTTTTCAGCTATCTATCGCAATACTCCACCCTGCCCGATTCGCTGAAGACATCAAGTTTCTTCTGTCCCGACTGGAAAGGGTTGATTCAAATGGTAAAGAATGATTCCCAACTTCCCTTCAGAGAGGAAACGCTCTCGCTGCTAAACCGAATAGCCGGCGAAGCTGAAACAGAAAAAGAAATCCTGAAGCAGGAAAAGCATCTGGAGCTAATCAAGAATTTGCGCGGAGGTATCCCTTATCATTATATGTATAAGAAATATTTCCCTGCGCTCCGATTCTCACAGCTGTTCCTATGGTACGACAAGGTGCAAAAGCCGCAGATTCCTGATTCAATACCTAAATGGGAAAATGTAAAACAATCGGTGGATACGCTCAGTAACACTGACTCCATCTATATCGAGCCGAGTCCGATCCGAAAACCGTTCTACATGGCAATGCGGACGAACATGCTTTTCGATGTCTTACTTCTTCCAAACATCGGATTGGAATTCTATCTAGGCAAAAACTGGTCGGTGGCAGCTAACTGGATGTATGGCTGGTGGAAGACCGACAGGCGACACTGGTACTGGCGAGCCTACGGCGGTGACATCGCCATCAGAAAATGGTGGGGAAAGGCTGCTGAAGAGAAACCGCTCACTGGTCACCACATCGGCTTCTATACCCAAATTTTCACCTACGATTTCGAAACAGGCGGTCGTGGCTACATGGGTGGCAAACCTGGCGGTACTATCTGGAATAAGATGAACTATGCCATGGGTGCCGAATATGGCTACTCGCTCCCTATCGCCAGAAAACAGAACATCGACTTCACGCTAGGTGTAGGATATTGGGGCGGAATCTACCACGAGTATAAGCCGCGCAACCATTACTACGTGTGGCAGGCGACGAAAGAACGCCGATGGGTAGGTCCTACGAAACTCGAAGTCTCTCTGGTGTGGCTGCTGGGGCGCGAAAACGCTAACAGCAACTGGAAGAGGAAGAAGGAGAAGGTAAAGGTAAAGGAGAAAGAGATGAGGAAGAAGAAGGAGAAGAAGGATAGGAAGAAAGGAGGTATCGATGAATAATTTCAGCAAAACGGGAAAAGCCTATCGACTTTTTGTCCTATTACTTACCCTACTCTCTATTCTATCATCCTGCAACCACAAGGAGCTGTATTACGAGGAGAATGCTCAATTCCGATTACTGAAGGTAGCCTTCGACTGGAGCCAGCTCTCGGGGCATGAAAAGCCTGAAGGTATGCGAGTTATTTTCTTCCCAAAAGATGGAAACAGCGAACCGTGGATTTTCGATTTTCCGAAAGGAGAAGCCCGGCAGATAGAACTGCCTGAAAACGACTACGGGGTAATCAGCATGAATTACGATACCAACGGAATAGTTTGGAAAAATCCGAACAGTTATCTGAATTTCACCGCTGATACAAGAGATACGAAATCGCCTGATGGCGAGCAGGCATCCCTCACCCCATCTTGGCTTTGTGGCGACCACATCAACTGGGTTTCCGTGAATGCCAGCCATGCAGCTGCATCATCTGAAAGTGCAGAAAATGGAGTACAAGTAATTACACTATACCCCAAAAGCATGGTTTGCCGCTACACCTACGAGGTAAACGGCATCCGCAAGCTAGAGCGCATAGCGGATATCAGGGCAAGCCTATCCGGCATGTCTGGTTCGCTTCTGATGGCAGCCGACAAGCTCCCCGACTCTCTTTCCGAGCGTCTTCTTTTCGGAGGAGATGTAATCGGCAATCAGCTGCGGGGTGGTTTCTACACGTTTGGCAGCACCCAGGGCATCGCAGCGCCTAATCTCTTCAAGCTCTTTATCAAGAGCCGATCAGGCAAGCTGTATGTTTTGGAGCAGGATGTTACCGCTCAGATCCAGTCCGTTCCCGTGGTGGGTCACGTGGGTGATGTTCACCTCGTCATCAACCTCGACTTCGAGATTCCGGAAGAAAGCGGGGGAAGTTCCAGCGGAGGAAGTTCCAGCGGAGGAGCCGGCTTCGATGTAGGAGTAGATGATTGGGGCGATGTAAATGAGGACATTATATGTTAAGGATGTAACATAGTAAAAAGATAAGACTATAAATTGTAAAAGATAAACATTCAAATAGTAATAGTAAAATATTTTTAAAGAACTGTTAATTATGAAAAAGGTAATTTTTGGAACAGCATTGGCCTCTATGGCATTGCTTTCAGCATGCTCATCAGACAACGAGCTTGCAAATGTAGAAACTGCAGCTAACAACGCTATCGGATTTCATGTAGTTGGTAATAAGGCGGAGACAAGAGCTACCCCGATTACACCAGATAATCTGACAACAACAGATTTCAATGTGTTCGCATATAAGAACAACAATGGTACAGATGGTGATATCTTTATGGGTGACAAAGAGAATGATAACCATCTGTACGGAGTTAGAATCAAGTATGAGACTGAGACTAACAAGTGGGTTTATAATGATCCAAATGAACTTCGCTACTGGCCAACAACTGCACTTAATTTTTATGCGGTCAATCCAGGCAGCACAACTTCCTTCTCTTGGAATTTTACAAATCAGAAAAAGCAAATAACATACGCTTGCTCTGATGAATATGTCAAAAATAGCAAAGGCGAGTATTATAATAACCCAAACATTGATGCTATGTATGCCGTGACCAAGAATCAGACCCAAACAAACAATGATGGATTTGTTAAGTTCAACTTTAAGCATATATTGTCTCAAGTAGTATTCCAAGCAAAGACACAATATGCAAATATGGAGGTAGAAATCAAAGCACTCAGTATTCATAATTTCTATTTTGGCGGAACATTTACAATTCCAGAAGGAGAACCTTCACAGACGGATTGGGATCCAACTGCAATATCTTACCATTCAAAAGGATTTACAGCGGTAACGGATGAGAGCATTAAGGTGGCAAAAACAGATGAGGTTACTAACATTTCAACAAAGGGACCGATGTTATTCATTCCTCAGAAATTAACAGAATGGGATTTAAAAGGTAACATAGATGCTACAGCTACAGCAAAGCAGTCTTATCTGAAGATTACTTGTAAGATTAAGCAGAGTGGTGCTTACCTCTTCGGTGGCGATACTACATTTGACGAGCTCTATGTTCCTTTCGGGGCAGATTGGCAGCCAGGCAAGCGCTACATCTACACCCTCATCTTCGGTGGTGGCTACAATGCTCAAGGCCAGGCAATCTTGCAGCCTATCAACTTCAAAGCTGAAGTTGGAAAGTGGGAAGATGCAGATGCAACAATCAACGTCAACAAATAATCCAATCATCTAAAAAAAATACCGGGCAGGAGCATCATCTCCTTGCCCGGTATTGTTTTACTCAGCCTTAGCCACTTCGTTTTGGAGATACGAGTTAAACGAGTTTGCTAAGACATTCATAATCTTATTTATTCTTCCTCAATCTTCCAATCACTCTTGAGCATACCAATCTTAACCTCCTCATTAGGATAATCCAAAGTATAGCGATGCAGTATCGGGTTATACTTCTTAATAGTGAGGTAACCACCCTGATAGAGCATCGGAAGTGCAGAAGTCATCAGTTCCGGAAAAACATCGAAATCATCCACATCACATGATATTTTCTCAATATTCATCACGTTGACGTGATACTTCTGCAACGTCTTGATAAGATAAGTTGGTGTGCCTGAGCCAAACCAGTAAGGGGCTATCTTGCGTGCATTCAGCGCTTTTACCAGACTGAACGGATTGAAGACATCCTCTGATTTCTCGCTGAAATGATAACCGTCGTAGAATCTTGTCAGTTCAGCCAGGCATTCCTCATACGTCATGCCCAGGTCTTCTCCCAAAGCCTCTATATCCGGTTTCATCTGTGTGGTAAGTTCCTTCTTGCTGATACCGCAGATTGCAGAATACTGGTCGAACATACTGATGTTATCGAGATTGTTGAGTTCGCTGAAGATACTGAGCTGCGAGAACTTGGTGATACCCGTAATGAAGGTGAATTCCAGGTATGGGTCGAGCTTTTTTAGAGGACTGTAGAAGTTCTGCATGATAAGGCGCAGCGGTTTCAGATTTTCCTTTTCATGCACCACATCCAGCAGAGGAGCATCATATTCATCGATGATAACAACCACCTTTTCGCCCGTCTGCTCGTAAGCCCGCTTCACGATACCATCCAGCCTCTCGTTAGGATAAATTTCTCCTTCTCCTTTACCATAAAGTTTCTCGTAAGGCAAAAGCTGTAGATTCAGATAACTGTTCAAGGCATCTGCATCAAAGTGCTTGGCACCGCTCAAGTCGAAATGAAGCACTGGGTGCTTCACCCAATCCTTCTCATAATCAGCAATGGCTAATCCCTCGAAGAGTTCCTTTCTTCCCTCAAAATAAGCCTGGAGAGTAGAGGCAAAGAGCGACTTGCCGAATCGCCTTGGACGACTCAGAAAGACGTACTTCATTTTTTTCTCTCGAAAATCCACGATGTATTGGGTCTTATCTACATAGAGATAATTCTCCTCTCTGATATTTGAGAATGTCTGTATTCCTACAGGATAGAAATTTACTATTTTTGCCATATTCCTACATGCTTTACGTTTTGCGCTGCTAAGTTACGAAGAAATTCCGAATTAGCCAAACACAATTTCAAATATTTTTAGCACAAGGACAATCGTTTGGGCTATTTGGGTCGAAATGCCTCAACCCCGTATCCCACCACATGAAAAAGAAGCTGGTGGGGTTCATAAAATGAAGGGCACCAGATTTTCATGCCTTTCGGTTTTAATCCCCAAATAAAAGGAAGCATACTCCCTTGCTGCGGATTACAAATCCGCAGAACCGAACCTAAAGCGGAATAAAACGAAAAGCGACACCTGCAGAAAGCAGATGCCGCTCGCCAATTGAGTAATTGACCAAAATAAAATTCCGCAAAATTTTCTGGCCAATTCCCCCCTAAAAAACTTATCCGAAGTTATCGTACATGATGCTCTCAGGATCAACTCCGAGAGAATCCAGATAATCGGTTACAGTCTTGATCAGCATTGGAGGTCCGCAGAGATAGTACTCGCAATCCTCTGGTGCCTCGTGATCCTTCAAGTAGGTATCACGGATGCAGTTAACAGCAAATCCCTCGTAGTACTTCACGCCCTGAGCATCTGCCACTGGGTCCTTGCGGTCGAGTGAAAGATGGAAGTGGAAGTTAGGGAATTCCTTCTCAAGCTCCCAGAAGTCCTCCAGGAAGAACGCCTCACCCAATGCACGCGCTCCGTAGAAGAAGTGAAGCTCACGGTCGGTGGTGTGCAAAGTCTTGGTCATGTGCATAATCTGCGCACGCAATGGAGCCATACCGGCACCACCACCAATCCAAATCATCTCCTTGCCAGAAGTGAAGTTAGGATGGAAGT
>ERZ1034626.577-NODE-577-length-26415-cov-24.146055_pt1 | contig 26415 bp, 25 predicted proteins | sample MGYA00520652_ERZ1034626 | MGnify/ENA primary metagenome ERZ1034626 (study PRJEB33766, sample SAMN09781765) | gut metagenome | biome: gut microbiome | host: Homo sapiens | place: Madagascar | study: EMG produced TPA metagenomics assembly of the PRJNA485056 data... | reverse complement strand
TCACCGGTAAAATGCAGGAGCTGCTGACCCGCTGCGATGCCGTCATCACCAGCGGCGGCGTCTCCGTAGGGCAGAAGGATTATCTGCCCCTTGTGCTGGAAAAGCTGGGTGCACAGCTGGTGGTGGAGGGCGTAGCCCAGAAGCCCGGCAGCCCCATGCTGGCGGCTGCGCTGGGCGGCAAGCTGGTGTTCTGCCTGTCCGGCAACCCCTTTGCCGCCGCTGCGACGCTGGAGCAGTACGCCATCCCTGCGCTGCTGCGCGCCGCCGGACGCCGGGAGGAGAGCTGCATCCCCGCCCGCACCGTCTGCACCCTGACCAATGGCTTTTCCAAACCCAGCAAGGGCCACCGCTACCTGCGTGCCACTGCCTGCGGCGGCAAGGTGACCCTGCCCGGCGCGGGCAACGCCGAGGCGCACTCCTCCGGTGCACTGTCCGCCATGATGGGCTGCAACTGTCTGGTGGAGATCCCCGCCGGCAGCGGGCCGGTAGAACCCGGTACAGAAGTGGAGGTGCTTTGCTTTGTACAGTGAACAAAAACAGGCGCTGGCCGAAACACAGGCGCTCAAGCGCCCGGCGGTGCTGGCCGTCAGCGGGGTGCACAACAGCGGTAAGACCACCCTGCTGGAAAAACTGCTGCCCGTGCTGCGCAGCCGTGGACTGAAGGTAGGCGTCATCAAGCACGACGGCCACGATTTTACCCCGGACGTGCCCGGCACCGACAGCTACCGTCTGCGGGAGGCCGGTGCCGAGGGCGTGGCGGTCTACTCCGGCACGCGCTATCTGCTGACCGAGGAATTCCGCCTGACTGAGCAGGACCTGCTTGCCCTGTTCGAGCGTCACGGCTACGACCTTGTGCTGCTGGAGGGGTTCAAATCCAGCGGCTGGCCGAAGATCGAGGTGGTGCGCAGCGCCATTTCGGATGCGCCCGTCTCCTTCCATCCGCTGGCGGTGGTGGGGGATATCCCCGGCGCAGATTTTGACCTGAACGATATTCCGGCACTGGCAGACTGGATCGAAGCCCAGATGCCCGCGCTGTAAGGAGAATGCCATCATGAAACTGATCCGTACTGTTGACGCTGCAGGGCAGGTGCTCTGCCATGATATTACCCAGATCATCCCGGGCGAGTACAAGGATGCCCGCTTCCGCAAGGGGCACGTCATCCAGCCCGAGGATATCCCTGTGCTACTTTCCATCGGCAAGGAGAACCTCTACGTCTGGGAAAAGCACCCCGGCATCCTCCACGAGGACGAGGCCGCCGCCCTGCTGTACAAGGCCGCTGCGGGCAAAAATATCCACGGCACTGCGCCGAAAGAGGGGAAGATCGAGCTGATCGCGGACTGTGACGGCCTGTTGAAGATCAACCGCAAGGCGTTGATGGCTGTGAACAGCACCCCGCAGATGATGATCGCCACCATCCACGGCGACCTGCCGGTGAAAAAGGGGCAGAAGCTGGCCGGTACCCGCATCATCCCGCTGGTCATCGAGCAGGAGAAGATGGACGCCATGCAGGCTGCTGCCGGGGCAGAGCCTATCCTGAACGTGCTGCCCATGCAGGCCAAGAAGGTGGGCATCATCACCACCGGCAGCGAGGTGTTCAAGGGACGCATCGAAGATAAATTTACCCCCATCCTGCAAAGCAAGCTGGCGGTCTACGGCTGTGAGATGGTTTTCCATAAGGTCTGCGATGATGACCCCATCGGGATCACTGCCGCCATTTTGGAGGCCAAGGCCGCAGGGTGCGAGCTGATCTTTACCACCGGCGGCATGAGCGTAGACCCCGATGACCGCACCCCGCTGGCCATCAAAAACACCGGCGCCGATATCATCACCTACGGCGCGCCGGTGCTGCCGGGAGCCATGTTCCTTGTCAGCTATCTGGACGGTGTGCCGGTGTGCGGCCTGCCCGGCTGCGTGATGTACGCCAAGCGTACCATTTTTGACCTGCTGCTGCCCCGTCTGCTGGCGGATGACCCCATCACCGCCGAGGATATCGCCCGCTTGGGTGAGGGTGGTCTGTGTCTGAACTGCGAAGTGTGCCACTGGCCGAACTGCGGCTTTGGACACTGCTGAAACCCTCTCAGTCAAAGCCTTTCGGCTTTGCCAGCTCCCCCGAAGGGAGAGCTTTACTAAGGTGAAAAAATAATATGAATGATAATAATCTGACACATTTTGATGCCGCCGGCAACGCCGTGATGGTGGATGTGAGCGCAAAGCCCGTTACCACCCGGGAGGCCACTGCCCACGGCATTATTACCATGAACGCCGAAGCCTTTGCCGCCGTGCAGAGCGGCACCGTGAAAAAAGGCGATGTGCTGGGCGTGGCGCGCATTGCAGGCATCATGGCCACCAAGCGCACCAGTGAGCTGATCCCTCTGTGCCATCCGCTGCCCCTGACCAAGGTGGGCATCGAGTTCCGTCTGCTGCCCGAACGGCAGGCCGTGGAAGCCCTGTGCACCGTCAAGACCAGCGGTGTGACCGGCGTGGAGATGGAGGCGCTGACCGGCGTTTCCACCGCGCTGCTGACCATCTACGATATGTGCAAGGCCGTGGATAAGGGCATGGAGCTGGGCGAGATCCATCTGGTGGAAAAGACCGGCGGCAAGAGCGGCCACTATATCCGGGCGGAGGGCGGCTATGTTTGATCGTTACCAGCGCGAGATCCATTATCTGCGCCTGTCGGTGACCGACCTGTGCAACCTGCGCTGCCGCTACTGTATGCCGGACGGCGTGGAAAAGCTGGAGCGGGAAGCCGTGCTGACCTACGAAGAGTTTCTGCGCTTGGCTGCGCTGTTTGCCCAGTGCGGCATCGACACCGTGCGGGTGACCGGCGGCGAGCCGCTGGTGCGCAAGAACGTGGCGCAGCTGGTGGCAGGACTTAAAGAGACCCCGGGCATCCGCCGGGTCACCCTGACCACCAACGCGGTGCTGCTGGCAGAGCAGCTGCCCGCATTGCTGGACGCCGGGCTGGACAGCGTGAACATCAGTCTGGATACCCTGCGCCCGGAGGTATTCCACCAGATCACCGCCCGGGACGATTTTGCCGCCGTGCAGGCGGGCTTGCAGGCGGCGCTGGAAAGCGGCCTGCCGGTCAAGCTGAACTGCGTGCCGCAGGCGGGCGTCAACGAGGGTGAACTGGAACAGCTTGCCGCGCTGGCAAAGGACAACGCCATGCAGGTGCGGTTCATTGAGATGATGCCCATCGGCTACGGCGCTGCCATGCCCTGCATCTCCGGCCCGGAACTGCGGGCGCGGTTTGCCCGGCGCTGGCCGGAGCTTGCGCCCCTTTCCACTGCGCAGGAGCACGCTTTAGGCGACGGCCCGGCGGTGTACTACACCGTGCCGGGCTGGCAGGGCAGCATCGGCTTTATTGCAGCGGTGCACGGCAAGTTCTGCGCTTCCTGCAACCGTGTGCGGCTGACCAGTCAGGGCTTTTTGCGCCCCTGCCTTGCCAGCGAGACCGGGTGCGATCTGCGCGCCCTGCTGCGCAGCGGCGTGGACGACGCGCAGCTGCTGGCCGCTATCCGGGAGACCATCTGGGCAAAGCCCCGGGAACACCATTTTAACGACAGTTCCATGCCCGCTACCCGCGGGATGTATCGCATTGGAGGATAAATAACTATGGGTAAGCTTCTGGCAATCTGCACCAGCCCCAAGCGGGGCACCGTGAAAACCGAGGTGCCCAGCGCCGTCCTGACCCCGGAATGGGGCATCGTGGAGGACGCCCACGGCGGCAACTGGCACCGTCAGGTCAGTATGCTCAGCGCCGAAAAGATCGAGGCGTTCCGCAAGAAGATCTGGGTGGACTACGGCGCCTTCGGCGAAAATCTGGTCATCGAGGGCTTCGATTTCCGCAACCTGCCGGTGACCAGCCGGTTCGCCATCGGGGATGTGGTGCTGGAAATGACCCAGATCGGCAAAGAGTGCCACAACGACTGTGTCATCAAGCAGCAGACCGGCGAGTGCATCATGCCCCACGAGGGCGTGTTTGCCCGGGTGCTCACCGGCGGCGAGATCCATGTAGGGGACGAGGTGACCTTGCTGCCCGCACTGGAAAACCCGCCCCTGCGTGCCGCCGTCATCACCCTTTCCGATAAAGGCAGCCGCGGAGAGCGGGAGGATAAAAGCGGGCCGCTGATTGTAGAGATGCTCACCGCCGCAGGCTATGTGGTGGAGGAGACCATGATCCTGCCGGACGAAGCCAAGGCGCTGAAAGCCCAGCTCATCCGCATGGCAGACGGCCGTCAGGTGAACCTTGTGCTCACCACCGGCGGCACCGGCTTCTCCCCCCGGGATATCACCCCGGAGGCCACCTGCGCCGTGGCCGACCGCAACGCCCCCGGCATTGCCGAGGCCATGCGCTGCCACAGCCTGAGCATCACCCCGCGCGGGATGCTGAGTCGTGGCGTCAGCGTGCTGCGCGGCAAGACCCTGATCGTCAATTTGCCGGGCAGCCCCAAGGCAGTGCAGGAGAACCTCGAGTACATCCTGCCCAGCTTGGAGCACGGGGTACGCATTGCTGCGGGTCTGGACGGCGAGTGCGCCCGTAAGTAAGGTTTCCTGCCCCGTTTCCCTTTACGGGGCGTAGAAATATACTATTTTTTCACTTGAAGTAAGGAGAAAACAGAGATGAACGACCATCGCATTTCCCGACGGAGCTTTCTGGCCGCTGCCGGTATGGCCGGTGCAGCCGCTGCCCTCACCGCCTGCGGCGGTGCTGCTTCCAGCGCAGCATCATCCGTGGCTTCCTCTGCCGCCGCTTCCTCGGAGGCTAGCCAGAGCGTGGAGCTGATCGTGTTTGCCGCCGCCTCCCTCACCGAGACACTGAATGCTATCGGTGAGAGCTACACGGCAGAGCACCCGGAGGTGACCTTCCGGTTCAACTTCGACTCTTCCGGCACCCTCAAGACCCAGATCCAGGAGGGCGCGGATTGCGATCTGTTCCTCTCTGCCGGTCAGAAGCAGATGGACCAGCTGGACATCACCGCTTCTGCCGATGTGAACAAGGACGGTCTTGACTTTGTGGATGCCGACAGCCGCGTGAACCTGCTGGAAAACAAGGTGGTGCTCTGCGTGCCGGAGGGCAGCGACAAGGGCATTGACAGCTTTGACGCACTGGCCGAGCACCTGAAGGCACAGGATATCCTGTTCTGCATGGGCAACAGCGATGTGCCTGTGGGGCAGTACACCCAGAAGATCCTTGCCTACTACCAGCTGGACGAAGCTGCACTGGCTGCTGCGGGCGTGATCACCTACGGCTCCAACGTCAAGGAGGTGACCACGCAGGTCACCGAGGGCAGTGTGGATGCAGGTGTCGTTTACTGCACGGATGCTTATAGTGCTGGTCTGACCCCCGTGGATGAGGCCACCAAGGAGATGTGCGGTCAGGTCATCTATCCCGCCGCCGTGCTGAAAGCCGCCCCCAACGCCGAGGCTGCCAAGGAGTTTTTGGCCTACTTGCAGACCGACAAGGCCATGACCGTGTTCGAGGGCGTGGGCTTCAGCGCCGTATAAAGGAGCAGGCATGGACTGGTATCCGTTGTGGAACAGCCTGCGCATTGCTTTGATCAGCTGCGCGGCGGTGTTCTTTCTTGGCATTTTTGCGGCCTATTATATCGCCCGTCTGCCCCGGGTGGTCAAGGGTGTGCTGGATGTGCTGCTCACCCTGCCCATGGTGCTGCCGCCCACGGTGGTGGGCTACTTTCTGCTGCTGCTCTTCGGCGCAAAGCGGCCGCTGGGCATCTTTTTCATGCAGCAGTTCGGGGTAAAGCTGGTCATGAACTGGTATAGCGCCATCTTTGCCTCCATCGTGGTGGCTTTTCCGCTGATGTACCGCACCGCGCGCGGCGCGTTTGAAAGCTTTGACGAAACGCTGGCGTGGTCGGCGCAGACGCTGGGACAGTCCGATACATGGATCTTCTGGCGGGTGCGGATGCCCGCCTGCCGTCAGGGCATTCTGGCGGGCACAGTGCTGGCTTTTGCCCGGGCACTGGGCGAATACGGCGCTACCAGCATGATCGCGGGCTACACCCCCGGCAAGACCGCCACCATTGCCACCACGGTCTACCAGCTGTGGCGCACCAACGATGAACTGGGTGCCATGCGGTGGGTGCTGGTGGATATCGCCATTTCGGCTGTGGTGCTGCTGGCGGTGAACCTGCTGGAGAAAAAACAGAAAGCGGGTGGCCGGAAATGAGCCTTGAAGTCAACATTGAAAAAAAGCTGGACGGCTTCACCCTGCGCGCCGCTTTTACCGCCGGCAACACCTCCACCGCCCTGCTGGGCGCTTCCGGCTGCGGCAAAAGCATGACATTGCGGTGCATTGCAGGCATTGTAAAGCCGGACCGCGGGCGCATCGTGCTGGACGGGCGGGTGCTGTTCGACAGCGCACAGCACATCGACCTGCCGCCGCAGCAGCGGGGCGTGGGACTGCTGTTCCAGAACTATGCGTTGTTCCCCAATATGACCGTAGAACAGAATATCCTCTGCGGTCTGAAGGCGGAAAAAGACCCCGCCGCCCGCCGCGCTGCCTGCGCCGAGATGCTGCGCGCCATGCGGCTGGAGCCGCTTGCCAAGCGCTACCCCGCCCAGCTTTCCGGCGGGCAGCAGCAGCGCGCCGCGCTGGCACGCATTCTGGTGGGCAAGCCCCGCATCCTGATGCTGGACGAGCCCTTCAGTGCGCTGGACAGTTACCTGCGGGAAGAGGTAGAGGGCGAGGTAGGCAGCCTGCTGGCAAACTTTGCGGGCACCGCCCTGCTGGTGACCCACAACCGGGACGAGGCCTACCGCCTGTGCAAAGAGATGATCGTGCTGAACGAGGGGCAGGTGCTGCGTGCCGGTAGAACAAAAGAGGTTTTTGCCGACCCGCAGAGCATCGCTGCCGCGCGGCTGACCGGCTGCAAGAACATTCTGCCCTGCACCCCGCTGGACAGTCACACCGTCCGGCTGGATGGCTGGAACACCACCTTGCGGCTGGCGCTGCCCGTTCTGACAGGCTGTACCGCTGTGGGCATCCGCGCCCACGACTTTACGCCCTGCGCTGCGGATGCGCCCAACGCCATCCCGGTAAAGGCGGTCTCCACCAGTGAAAACCCCTTTGACTGGAACCTCATCTGCACCTCGCCGGAGGGTACGGCGCAGCTGTGGTGGAAGGTGGGCAAAACCAGCCTTTCTGCCGCCGCCCCGAAGCCGCCCCAGTATCTGTGTGCCGCGCCGGAGAGCATCATGCCGCTGCAAGGCTGAAAAAACGATTTGAAATGGCTTCCGCTGTGCTCTAGCCATATTCTGCTCTGAGCCGGAAACGCTTGCGGGTGTTTCCGGCGGGGTGGCCTTTGCCGCCACATGGCTGTTCTGGCAGGATGCGCCCGCACAGGACAAAACGCCCGGCTGAGCGGTTTCGGCAGAGTGTTCAAGAGTGGGGAAACAGCTTTGTGCATGGCTGCCAAAAATCGGGCGGGCGCTTGTATTTCGTCTCGGAAAAGTGTACAATAAAACTACAAATTGTTTGCGCAGAGCAGGAGAGCGACAGACAGAGCGGAATAGCTTTGTTTTGTGCGCTCTTTTTGTTTTGCGGCCATCACCTACGGGTAAACCGGAAAGGAAGCAGAACCTATGGCTATGGATACTGTGAAGCTCGAGAACAAAACCGTCCGTATGGTGGCCCACCGGGGCCTGAGCGGACTGGAAAAGGAGAACACCTGTGCGGCCTTTGTGGCGGCCTGCAACCGCGCCACCTACTTTGGCGTGGAAACCGACGTGCACCGCACCGCAGACGGGCAGTTCGTCATCTTCCACGATGACAACACCGCCCGGGTGGGCATCGACCACATGATCATCGAGGAGACCACCTTCGACACCCTGCGCAAGCTGCAGCTGACCGACCTTGACGGCAAGCGCGGCCGCATCGACCTGACCATTCCCACCCTGATGGAGTATATCGAGATCTGCAAAAAATACGGCAAGCACTGCGTATTGGAGCTGAAGAACCAGTTCAAGGCCGCCGATGTTTACAAGATCGTTTCCATGATCGAAAAGGCGGGCTATCTGGAACAGGTCACCTTTATCTCCTTTGCACTGAAGAATCTGATCTATCTGCGCCGCCGCTACCCGCAGCAGCCCGCCCAGTTCCTCATCAAGGAGTGGGACGACCGCGTGCTGGAAGCGCTGGAAAAGTATAACCTTGGTCTGGACATCTATTATAAATCTGCCACTGCCGAAAACGTGCAGAAGGTGCACGCCCTTGGGCAGGAGTACAACGTCTGGACGGTCAACGAGGCTGCGGACGGCGCAGCACTGGTGGAGATGGGCGTGGACTACATCACCACCAACATTCTGGAAGGCACCGTCAAGGCTGAGTAAAAAATTGTTTTCATAAGCAGATTACAGGAAGGAAACGCACCGCACATGAGCCGAATCTTTGACCCGGAAAATAAATTCTGGAACGCCATCGGCAAGGTTGCCGATGTTGCCTGCATGAGCCTGCTGTGGTCCCTTACCAGCCTTCCGCTGGTGACCATCGGCGCCGCCACCACCGCATTTTACGCCTATACCATGCGGCAGGTACGGGACACCGAGGGCAGCATTCTTTCAGGGTTCTTTGGTGCTTTTAAGCAGCATTTCAAAAAAGCCACCCTGCTGTGGCTGCTGGAAGCTGCAGGCATCGCCTTTTTTGCCGCCGACCTTGTTGGTGTGTGGAACCTCTACCTCTTTGTAGGCGGTCTGCCCGCCATTCTGGTGGGGGCGTTGGTGCTCTGCCTGACGGTGCTGTTTCTGGGCTGCACTTTCTACATCTGGCCGCTGCTGGCAGTGTTTGATTTCCCGCTGAAAAAGCTGCTGGGCAACAGCTTTATCATGGCGGTGGGCAACCTGCCTGTCACCCTGACGCTGGCGCTGCTCTGGGCACTGGCCGGTGTGGGCTGCTTTTACATGAGCGGTGTGTTTTTTGTGTGGGTAGGGCTGGCTATTTTTGTGTCCTCCTACTTCATCAACACGGTGTTCAAAAAATACACCGGCGAGCTTGCCGAGGAGCAGGCTGCATGGGAGCAGGCAGACCGGGAGCGGAAACAGCGCAAAAAAATGCAGAAGCGCGGGCTGCTGTAAGCGGGAGGCGGAGAGAAGATGAACTTGCGGGAACGCTTTACACGTTGGAAAGCAGCAGAGGGGGCAAAGCTGCGACCCATGAGCCCCCGGCAGCGTGCGGGCTACATTTTGCACTACTACCGGTTCTGGCTCATGGGGCTGGTTCTGCTGCTGGCGGTGGGCTTTTACATCGGGGACGCTGTGGTGCAGAGCCAGAAAGAGATCCTGTTACAGGGCTTTTTCACCAATGATGAATACAACCTTTTCCCGGCGGAAAGCATCCAGAAGGACTACGCTGCCACGCAGGCGCTGACCCGCCGCCAGCGGATCGTTTTTGACGATGCACTGTACATTGACCTTGGGGGAGATGCCAGCGACTACACCTCTGCCAGCAACGGCAAGCTGATCGCCTACACCCTGACCCATGAGCTGGATTTTGTGGTGACCAGCGACGAGGTGCTGGCCTACTACAAGGACAATATGCCCATGCGGGATCTGCGGGAGATCCTGCCAAAGGACTTGCAGCAGCAGCTGGGCAGCGCCCTGTGCACCGAGGTGAATGCAGAGGGCAAAACCGTCTGCGTTGCGGTGGACATGACCGGCAGCCGCTTTGTGGCGGGCACCGGCGCAGATGCCGACCCCCGGGTGGCGCACACCTACTACCTGTTTGTGCCGGAAAGCGCACCGCATACCCAGCAGATCACAGAATTTCTGCGCTATGCCTTCCGGCTGGAATGATGCCGCCCGGCGGGCGGCAATGCGGGACGGACGGTTTTGAATGGCCTCCGCTTGTGCTCTAGCCATGTTTAGCGGAAGAATTATTTTTACTTTCGGGATAGCGGAACGCCTGCGGGCGTTCCGCTATCCCATTTTCACGGGTGAGGAGCGTAACAGCAACTGGCAGCTGCGCGGATGTTTCCTACGGAAACATCCGCGCAGCGGGGATACCCCTTCCGTCATCGCCTGCGGCGATGCCACCTTCCCCAAGGGGACGGCTTTTGGCGGTGGCGATAAAGTTTCCGGTGTAGCTCAAAGGCGTCCCCTTGGGGGAGCTGTCGAGCGTAGCGAGACTGAGGGGGTTCGTATCCCCAAAGTAGCGGTGGCCATTCTCAATCGTATTTACACAGGGAAAATTTCCCTACACGCAAAGCAGCCGCTGCACGACAAGGCACAGCGGCTGCTTTGTTATTGCGTATAGGAGGGGAGGTTGAAAAATGCTGTCGGAGTAAAAGGGGAGTTTATGCCATATCGCGGCAGGTCACAATGTCAGCCCCGGTGCCGCAGACGTCGGTCAGCACCACATCACCCACATGAATGGGCGCGTGCAGCACCACGCTGTCCAGCGCGGCGACAACCTCAGCCATCTGTCCCTTGGGCACGGGCTTGGAGGTCTTGACCGGGCAGCGGGAGTGCAGGCAGCCCTCGGCGCGCACGGTGCTGGTGATGATGCGGGTGGGGTGGGTCAGCTCTTCCTTGCCGTAGGCGATGCCGTTGGGGCAGCCGTTGCCGGTCACCTTGTAGTCGTTGGCTTCATCCACCTGCAGATGGCAGCCCTGAGGGCAGCAGGTGCAAATTACTTCTTTCATATCGCTCATGCCTCCTCGATCTCAATGGTCACTTCGTCCACGGGGGCTCTGTCCAGCAGCACTCTGGGCAGGGCAATGTGCTCCATCTCGCCGGGGGCAAGGCGGTCGCGCTTGAAGCGTGCAATCACCGTGTCACCGCTCTTGACAAGGATGGTGCTCTTGCCGCAGATGCGGCGGACGCGGAAGGACACGTTGGTGCTCTTTTCCACGCCTTCCAGACGGATGCGCTGCGGCAGGGTGTAGCCAAGGTCTGTGCCGGGCTTCACGGTCAGCACACGTCCCTCGGCCACGGGGCCGTTCTGGACGTAGTTGGCAGCAGCCACACCGGCCAGCTCGCTTTCGCCGGAAACAAAGTCCACCAGATCGTGCACCTGCACCACGTTGCCGCAGGCAAACACGCCGGGAATGCTGGTCTCCATGTTTTCGTACACGATAGCACCCTTGGTACGGGGGTCCATCTCGATACCGGCCTGTTTGGTCAGCTCGTTCTCGGGAATCAGACCCACGCTCAGCAGAATGGTGTCCACATCAAACTCCATCTCGGTGCCGGGGATAGGCTTACGGTCGGGGCCGATCTCGGCCACGATGGCCTTTTCTACGCGATTCTTGCCCTGAATATCCACGATGGTGTGGGAGAGGTACAGGGGAATGTCAAAGTCGTTCAGGCACTGCACGATGTTGCGGGTCAGGCCGCCGGAGTAGGGCATCACCTCTACGCAGGCCAGCACCTTTGCACCCTCAAGGGTCATGCGGCGGGCCATGATCAGGCCGATGTCGCCGCTGCCGAGGATCAGCACCCGCTTGCCAACCAGATAGCCTTCCATGTTCACATAGCGCTGTGCGGCACCGGCGGTGTACACACCGGCAGGGCGGGTGCCCGGGGTACCAATGGCACCGCGGGTGCGCTCGCGGCAGCCCATGCCCAGTACGATGCTCTTGGCTTCGATGATCTGGTAGCCGTACTCCTTGGAAACACAGTGCACCTTTTTATCCGGGGTCACTTCCAGCACCATGGTGTCCAGCTGAACCTTCACGCCGGTGTCCTTGAGCATCTTAATAAAGCGTCCGGCGTACTCCGGGCCGGTGAGCTGCTCGCCAAAGCGGTGCAGACCAAAGCCGTTGTGGATGCACTGGTTCAGAATGCCGCCCAGCTCCTTATCGCGCTCCAGAATGAGGATGTCGCGCAGACCGCTTTCCCATGCCTTGCAGGCAGCAGCAAGACCCGCAGGGCCGCCGCCGATAATGACCAGATCAACCATTGCTCTTTCCTCCTACCTTCGTTTCGCTGACAAGAACGTTCGAGCCGTTCTTGTCCTGCAGGATGTCCATGGGGCTCATGCCCAGCTCACGGCTGATAAGCTCCAGCACACGGGGGCCGCAGAAGCCGCCCTGACAGCGGCCCATGCCTGCACCGGCGCGGCGCTTGACGCCGTCGATGGTGTTGGCAGGCACCTCGCTGTGGAGGGCTGCCAGGATCTCGCCCTCGGTGATGGTCTCGCAGCGGCAGATGACCCGGCCGTAGGCGGGCTGCTCCTTGACCAGAGTTGCCTTTTCCTCTGCGGAAAGTTCCTTAAAACGGATGTGGCGGCGGCCGTCCTTGTAATCAGCCTTTTCTGCGCCCAGAACACCGCGCTGCTGCAGGATGGCAACTGCCTCCTCAGCAACTGCCGGGGCGGCGGACAGGCCGGGGCTCTTCATGCCGGCCAAGTCGATCCAGCCGGGTGCTTCCGGCTCTTCACCAATGATAAAGTCGTCCACGTCCAGATTGGCGCGCACGCCCGCAAAGCTGCGGATGGACTCGCCAAAGTTGATGCTGGGCACGCTGCGCTGGGCAGTGGCCTTGACAAATTCCAGACCGCTGCTGGTGCAGGAGGTGTCGTTGCCCTTCACAGGCTCTGCGTTGGGGCCGACGAGCAGGTTGCCGTGCACGGTGGGTGCCACCAGAACGCCCTTGCCCAGCTCGTTGGGGCACTGGAAGATGACGTGGCTCACACGGGTGCCCTCGCTCTTGTCCAGCAGATAGTACTCGCCGCGGGTGGGAATGATGTGGAAGTTGGCGGGCTCCACCATGGAGTGCACCTTGTCTGCCCAGATACCGGCAGCGTTGATGACGCAGCGGGTCTCTACCGTGCCGCCGGGCACGGTCAGGCGGTAGCCGCCCTCGATGGCTTCGGCGTCGGTCACCTTGCAGTTGCGGCGCAGCTCCACGCCGTTGCGTACCGCCACCTCGGTCATGGCCAGTGCGTACTCCCACGGGTTTACGATGGCGGCGCTGGGTGCCCACAGTGCGCCGCAGACCTTTTCAGAAAGGTTGGGCTCCATGGCAAGGGTCTCTTCCTTGGAAAGGATCTTCATGTCGGGCACGCCGTTTGCGGTGCCGTTCTCAAACAGATGCTGCAGGTGGGGCAGCTCCTTTTCGTCCAGTGCCAGCACCAGAGAGCCGCACTGCTTGTAGGAGACATCCAGCTTTGCGCAGATCTCCTTGGCCAGCGCCACGCCGCGCACATTCAGCCGTGCCATGCGGGTGCCGGGGGCGGGGTCGTAGCCTGCGTGGAGAATGGCGCTGTTGGCCTTGGTGGTGCAGTCTGCCACATCGTTCTCGGCCTCAAGGATGACCACCTTGTTGTCGTAGCGCGACAGTGCGTAGGCTGCGGCGGCACCGATGACACCACAGCCGATGATTGCTACATCATACATTGTTCTTTTCCTCCTGTCCGTTCTGCCTTGGCCCGTCGGGAGCCGGGCATCTGTTGTTTGTACAAAAAAAGAGCGAACCGAAACAAAGGCAACTGCCCTTGTCCGTTTCGCTCATATCTCTTGAAACAAACAGCACTTGTTGATTCTTATCATACCTTGTCCTTGCACAAAAAGCAAGGTGTTTTGCACTTTTTGTGAAACCCTTACAAAAAACACCCGTTGCTTTTGCGCAGAATGCGGGTCACATATCCCACACGGCCTGATTGGTGGTGGAAATGGCGGTAGCACCGGCTTCCAGCGCAGACAGCACGTCCTCCTTGTCCGCGATCAGCCCGCCGGTCAGCACCGGTACCTTGGCTTTGGCGCAGACGCGGCGCAGGATCTTAGGCATAGCGCCGGGCAGCAGATCCAGACAGTCCGGCAGATTTGCGGGGATCTTGTCCAGACTTTCCAGTGCGATGGAATCCAGCAGGAATACCCGCAGGATGGCGGCAAGCCCCAGCTCCTTGGCGCGGCGGATGAAGGACTGCCGGGTGGAGATGATGCCGTCGGCCTCGGTGGTATTGCGGATAAAGTCCACCGCCACCTCTTTGCCCGCCAGCCCGGCAATAAGGTCTACATGCACCACGGCAAAGCGCCCGGCTTCGTGGATGCGGCGCACAATGGAGGAGATATTACAGATATCTCCATATAATACAAATACCACCCGGATATTCTCGTTGGTCAGTGCGTTGCAAAGCCCTGCATCATCTTTGACGGCCGCAATGACCGGCGTTTCCTGAATGGCATCCATCAGCTCCTGTTTCATGTTCTTCCTCCTGGTTTCCTTTTTATGGGGCACTGCCTGCACACAAAAACTTTTACAATTAGAGGTATTATGAATGTTTTGACAGATAAAATCAATATCTTTTTGCGGAATTTCAGTAAAAAATGCAGAAATCTGGGCAAGATGTCCTGTTTTGCAGACTGGAAATTAGCATATCGTACAAAAAATTCACAGCATGTTTATATTTGCTTGACAATTTCAGGGGACTATGCTATTCTGTGTCCATCAAAGTTGCCGATTTGATGAAACTGAAAACAGAATACAGGTGTTGACGGCCTTTTTAGAGCAAAGAGCAGGGCGGACAGTGAGAGAAAAGGGGAGAGTTTCCTTTTTCAGAGCTGTACGAGCCTGTTTTTTTATTTGTAGGGCAAGCGCCGCGGGCTGTGCAGCGCGGGCGGTGCTGCCTTACAGCCGGGATAGAAAGGAGCTTTGCCTGCCATGCTTACCCCCGTTTATGAGACCCTTCACATTACCTCCGAGGTTTCGGTGATCATCGTATCTGTGGCACTGATGCTGTTTTCCGGCTTTGCTATGACCCGCATCACAAAACAGCTGCGGCTGCCGAATGTGACGGCCTACATCGTGGCGGGCATCCTCATCGGCCCCTACTGCCTGAACCTTGTGCCCGGCAGGGTGGTCAACGGCATGAGCTTTATTGCAGATATCGCACTGGCCTTCATCGCCTTCAGCACCGGCGAGTTCTTCAAGTTCTCCACCCTGAAAAAGAGCGGTGTCAAGGTGATGATCATCACGGTCATGGAGGCTTGTCTTGCCTCGGTGCTGGTGTTTATTGTGGTCTACTTTGTGCTGGGACTGGAGCTGAACTTTTCTATCGTGCTGGCAGCGCTGGCCTCGGCCACCGCACCGGCTTCCACAGTCATGACCATCCGGCAGACCCATGCCAAGGGCGAATTTGTAGAGACTCTTCTGCAGGTAGTGGCACTGGACGATATGGTAGGCCTGCTGGCGTACAGCATCGCCATCTCGGTGGCGCTGGCCTCCATGACCGGCGATTTCCACGCCGGCAGCATCGTCCGGCCCATCCTGCTCAATATCGCGGTATTCGTGCTGGGCGGACTGTTCGGCCTGATCCTCAAGCTGCTGCTGCACAAGCGCTCTACCGATAACCGGCTCATCGTTTCGGTAGCGGTGCTGTTTACTTTTTGCGGCATCTGCGCCATGCTGGATGTTTCGCCCCTGCTGGGCTGTATGTCCATGAGCATGATCTATATCAACCTGACGGATGACGAGCGGCTGTTCAAACAGCTCAACTACTTCAGCCCGCCCATTCTGTTGCTGTTCTTTGTGCGCTCCGGCGTCAATTTTGATCTGGGCGCACTGGTCAACAGCTCCGAGAGCATTGGCTCGGTGTCTCTGCTGCAGATCGGCGTCGTCTATTTTGTGGTGCGCATTCTTGGCAAGTATGCCGGTGCCTTCCTTGGCTGTGCCATGGTGGGTAAGGAAAAGCGCATCCGCAACTATCTGGGTCTGGCGCTGGTGCCGCAGGCCGGTGTGGCCATTGGTTTGGCGGCCATGGGCGCGCGTACCCTCGGCGGTGAGACCGGCGATGTGCTGGAGACCATCATTCTGGCCTCCAGTGTGCTGTACGAGCTCATCGGCCCCGCCTGTGCAAAGCTTTCGCTCTACCTCTCCAAGTCCTACTCCAACAAGCTGGAGGACATTGTGGAGCTGCCGGTGGAGGAGGATGCGCCCCAGAAAACCGAGGTGGAGCTGCTCATCGAGCGTATCCAGAAGATACAGGAGGAGCTGCCCAAGCATAACGACCCCTTTTACGAGGACGAACTGGCCTTTTCTGAGGCCGCAGAGGAGCATTATCTGAGGACTGCCGGGCCGCTGGCAGCCTCGTTCCGAAGGAGGAGAGCATAATGATCGCAGGCAACCTTCCTGTAACCGACCCCATTGCCGCCCTTCTGGGCGGGTGGTCCATCGGGCTGAACCCTTACTCGGTGCTGCTGCGGGTGTTCATCATCGTGCTGCTGGCCTCCATCATCGGCTGCGAGCGCTCCAGCAAGCGCCACTCGGCGGGTCTGCGCACCTTTGTGCTCATCGCCTTTTCTGCCACCACCGCCATGCTGCTGGATCAGTTCCTCATGGCGGGGCACCCCTCCGGGCTGCCGCTGCTTTCCGCAGCCACCATCGTGGCGACCGCCATGCTGTCCGGCAACTCCATCCTGTTCAGCTCCCGCGGACAGATCAAGGGTCTGACCACCTCGGTGGGTCTGTGGGCCTGTGTGCTGCTGGGCTTTGCGGTGGGTGCAGGGCTGTACACGGTCACCCTGATCGTGTTCGTATTTTTGCTGTGCATCCTGATGTGCTTCCCCTCGTTTGAAATTTACCTGCTGAACCGCTCCAACCACTTCGAGATCCATCTGGAGCTGAAAAGCAGCTTCTACCTGCGGGATTTTGTCACGGTGAGCCGCCGTTTAGGGCTGCGCATTGATGATATTGAGTCCAACCCCGCCTACGCAGGCTCCGGCCTGAGCGTGTACACCATCACCTTTACCATTTGTAGTGCAGAGCTAAAAAAATACAAAACGCACCACCAGATCATCGAAGCCCTGCGCTCATTGGACTACATTTACCACATCGAAGAGATCCGCTGAAAAGAAAAGGGTTAAGGCTATGACTGACAAGATGGAACTTTTAAAACGCACCCGGCTGTTTGTGCTGGATATGGACGGCACCTTTTATCTGGGCGATCGCATCCTGCCCGGCGCGGCAGAGTTTTTGCAGGCGGTAAAGGCAGCGGGGAAGGAGTACCTGTTTTTCACCAACAACTCCTCCCGCTCTCCCCGGGACTACATGGCAAAGCTGGCGCGCATGGGCTGTCCCATCACACGGGACGAGATCATGACCAGCGGTGATGTGACCATCCGCTACCTGCTGACCCACTGCCCGGACAAGACGGTCTATCTGGTGGGCACGCCCCCGCTGATGGAAAGCTTTGCCGAGGCGGGCATCCGGCTGGTGAACGAAAAGCCGGATCTCGTAGTCATCGGCTTTGACACCACCCTGACCTACGAAAAACTCTCCAAGGCCTGTACCTTTATCCGGGAGGGCGCTGCCTTTCTTGCCACCCATCTGGACATCAACTGCCCCACAGAGACCGGTTTTATCCCGGACTGCGGCAGCTTCTGCGCTGCCATCAGTCTTTCCACCGGAAAGCAGCCGAAGTATCTGGGAAAGCCATTTGCCGAAACCGTAGAAATGGTGCTGGATAAGACCGGCTATTCTGCCGCTGAAGTGGCCTTTGTGGGCGACCGCCTTTACACCGATGTAGCCACTGGCGTGAAAAACGGCGCGGCGGGCGTTCTGGTGCTGACCGGCGAGACCCATCCTGAGGATGTGGCAGGCTCGGACGTGCAGCCCGATGCCATTTTTGCCTCGCTGGGAGAGATGGGACAGGCGCTTCGCCTGTTGTGAAATTGACCTATATTTCAATATGAATTTAGGCGAATTGGACGATTTTTATAAAAACAGCACAAAAAAATAATAAATAGTGAATTTTTGTTCTTGCAAAACGTCCTTTTGTGTGATATCATCAGGGCAAGAAACTGCATCACAATTGCATCTTGCTTGCAGAGAATGAGAGTGCCAAGCGGACAGCCAGAACGAAACCTGAAGGATATTCAGGCAATTTGGCCCGTTCGCTTTTCTTTTTTGCACAAAGAAGAGGAACGCCCCTTATTTTCAGGAATCAGCGTACCGGCTCGCACGGCCGTGCGCTTTTAAAAAACACAAATGAAAGAAGGAACGATCATGAAAAAGATTTCTCGTCGCAGCTTCCTGATGGCTTCCGGTACCTTTGCAGCCGCAACAGCTCTGACCGCCTGCTCCGGCGGTGGCTCCACCGGCAAGGCAGGCGCCAACGCTTCCAGCGCAGCAGCTCCGGCATCTTCTGAGGCCGCAGACCCCAGTAAGTACGAGGTGACCGAGCCGATCACCATTACATGGTGGCATGCTCTGGAATCCCAGTACGACGAGCTGGTGGCAGACGTGGTCAAGAAGTTCAACGCTACCCAGAAGCTCATCACCGTGGAGGCCCAGTATATCGGCTCCTATAAGGACATCAACGAGGCACTGGTTGCCGCTCATGCAGCCGGTACCGGTCTGCCTGCCGTGGCAGTTGCCAATACCGACTACGTTGCCTCCTACGGCGACAGCGGCCTGTATGAGGATCTGGACCCCTACATTGCCGGTACCGACTACGATGTAGACGACTTCTCCGCAGGTCTGTTGCTCAGCAGCCAGTACAATGGCAAGCAGGTGGCACTGCCCTTCCTGCACTCCACGCAGGTCATCTACTACAACAAGACTATGGCCGATGCCAACGGCTGGAAGATCCCCGAGAAGATCGAGGACTTCACCCCCTTCCTGGCTGAGGTCCACAGCAAGAAGGGCATCTACGGCACCGTGGTCCCGGGCTGGGACCAGTGGTACTTTGAGACCCTGTACCTGAACGAGGGCGTCCAGATCATTACCGGCGACAACGACTGCGACCTGAACGGCGATGCAGCGCTGGGCGTGACCAAGATGATCAAGGACTGGTGCGATGCAGGCGATGCCTACTTTGCGGCCGGTACCGATGCTTCCGCTACCATGCGCCAGAACTTCTACGACCAGAAGACCTTCTCGGTCATGCACACTTCTTCCCTGTACAACAACTACGTCAGCAAGTGCCCGGACTTCGAGGTTGGTATGGCATGGTACCCCGCTGCTACCACCGGCGATAAGAACTCTGAGGTGGGCGGCTGTGTGCTGGGCATCCCCTCCAAGAACGATCAGGCCACCAAGAACGCTGCATGGCAGTTCCTGCAGTTCCTGTGCGGCAAGGAGGTCAATATGGAGTGGGCCGAGGGCACCGGCTATCTGCCCACCCGTAACTCTGTGCTGAACACGGAGGAAGGCAAGAAATTCCTGGAAAAGAAGCCTGCCTTCCAGTGCATCTTTGATAACCTGAACCTCATCAACCCCCGCATCCAGAACGCCGCATGGAGCGAGCTTGCCACCACATGGAAGAACTACATGGAGATCATGATGAATCAGGGCGGCGATATCACCTCCGGCTCCAACGATATGGTCACCGAGATCAACGAGATCCTGGAGGATCACGCCTGATCACAGAGGCTTGTCCCGTAACGCAGACCTAACTCTTTGAAAGGACGTGAGATCATGAAACAAGCTGCTGCAGGCTCCGTGCCCACCGTAAAGGCTGATAAAAAGCCCATCTTCTCCCAGCGCACGCGGTCCAAATTCGTTGATTTTCTCTTTGTAGTGCCTGCGCTGGTACTGCTGGGTGTTTTTACCTACTATCCTATCGTTAAGCTGGTGCAGATCAGCTTTACCGACTGGAACCTGCTGAACGACACATGGAAGTATGTCGGCCTGAAAAACTGGAAGTGGCTGTTTGCAGGCAGCGGCGCAAAGTACCTGTGGAACTCCCTCAAGGTCACCTTCCTCTACTCGATGGGCGAGATCATGGTGACCATGGTGGGTGGTATGCTGCTGGCTTTGCTGTTTAACCGGCTCACACGCTCCTTCGGGCTGATGCGTGCCTTCGTCTTTGTGCCCAAATACGTTGCCATGTCCTCGGCCGCTGTGGTCTTTCTGTGGATCCTGAACACCGATGCCGGTGTTCTGAACTACCTTTTGCAGTGCATCGGCCTGCCCGCTGTGGACTGGCTCAATCAGCAATCCACGGCGCTGCCCTCGGTGCTGATGCTGACCGGCTGGCGCGTCATCGGCTACGGCATGATGATCTACCTCTCGGCCATGATCGGCATCTCGCCGGAATACTACGAAGCGGCCTCGCTGGATGGTGCAAACGGCTTCCAGAAGTTCTTCCGCATCACCCTGCCGCTGCTGTCGCCCACCACCCTGTTCCTGCTGGTCACAACCTTCCTGTCCTCCATGAAGGTGTTCCAGTCGGTGGATATCCTGACCTCCGGCGGCCCTGCCCGCTCCACCGAGGTGTTCGTCTATCTGATCTACCGTTATGCAATGGTGGACTTCCGCATGGACCGTGCTTCCACGGCAGCGGTGATGTTCTTCCTCATCCTGCTCACCATCACGGTGCTCACCATGAAGATCTCCGACCGTTCCGTGACCTACGATTCCTGACCGCTTGAAAGGAGAAACGCAAAATGGCTGATACCTATAAGCCCGTGGACAATGCGGCTCTGATCAAAGAGGTCAACGAGCTCCACAAGCACAAAAAGCGCCCGCTGAGCTACCATATCCAGACCGTGGTGGCGGTGCTGGTGACCATCGTCATGCTGTTCCCGCTGTACTGGATGATCGCTACCTCCTTCAAATCTGCAGAGGAAGTGCAGCTGGTCATTCCCACCCTGTTCCCGCATGAGTTCCACCCGGAGAACTACCTGAACGTTCTCCAGAAGGCGAACTTCATGAAGTATTACTGGAACACCATCGTAATGACCGCAGGCATCCTGTTCTTGCAGGTAAGCACCGGCATTCTGGCCGCTTACGGTTTTGCCGTGGGGCGCTTCAAGGGCCGTGCAGCCCTGTTCTATGTGGTGCTGGGCGCACTGATGATCCCGCATCAGGTCACCTTTATCCCTATCTACATCATGTGCGCGAACTGGAACCTGTGCGACACCTTCCTTGGTCTGATCCTGCCAGAGGCTGTGTCTGCCTACTACATCTTCATGCTGCGCAACACCTTCCTGTCTATTGATCAGAGCTACATTGACGCAGGCCGCATCGACGGTCTGAGCCGACTGGGCACCATCTGGTATGTGCTGGTGCCCATGAGCAAGGCGACCATCTTCACCGTTACGCTGGTCACCTTTACCAATGGCTGGAACGCCTACTTCTGGCCCAAGATCATTGCCAAAAACGAGGTGCGCCGCGTGCTGACCGTTGGTCTGGCACAGCTGAAGAACACCTTCGCAGGTCAGGCCGTTTCCAACTATCACGAGATCATGGCAGGCGCTGTGCTGGCCATCATCCCGGTGGTCATCCTGTTCCTCATCTTCCAGAAGTACATGATGACCGGCTATTCCAAGGCCGCCATGAAGTAAGATATCAGGCAAAAATCGCAAGAAGGGCAGCCCACGGCGGCTGCCCTTTTTGCTCACGGGAAAGGAGCATACTATGTTCTCGTACATTACTCCCCAAGCAAAGCAGTACCGTGCCAATCTGCATTCCCACTCCACCCTTTCGGATGGCAGACTTACCCCGGAACAGCTGGTGGAGGCATACCGGGAGGCAGGCTACTCCATCCTGGCCATTACCGACCACGAGGCTCCATACGACCACACCGCCCTTTCCACCCCGGACTTTCTCCTGTTGACAGGCTACGAGGCCTATATCCGGCCCTCCCGCACCGCTGCCTTTGACCCCTTCCGGCCGGAGATCCACCTGAACCTGCTGGCCAAGGACCCCCACAACACCGCCATCGTGGGCTTTGACCCCAACTTTTGCAAGTATATGCCCCTGGAGGTGGCACAGCAGCGGGAGCATTTGGGCAACCTGGGGCCCCGGCGGTACTGCCGGGCCTATGTCCAGGAGTTTATGGACGAAGCCCGGCATGGGGGCTATCTGGTGGCCTACAACCACCCCTGCTGGTCCATGGAGGCAGAGGAGGACGTGCTGAGCTACCAGGGCTGCTTCAGCCTGGAGATGTTCAACACCGGCTCCCAGCTTATCAGCGGCGGCGAGAGCAACCTGGCCCTTTTTGACAAGCTGCTGCGCCGGGGCAAGTTCCTGTTTGTCCACGGAGCCGACGACAACCACAACAAGGAGCCCTTTGGCACCCTGCTGTGCGACTCTTTTGGGGCCTGGACCCAGGTGCTGGCCAAGGACCTGGAGTACCAGTCGGTGATCGAGGCCTTGGAAAAGGGGGATTTCTACGCCACTACCGGCCCCACCATTACCAACCTGACCTTTGACCGGAACCATGTGACCCTGGACTGCACCCCGGCCCAGCGAATCATTGCCCATGGCAGCCCCAAGGTGGCCCGGAACATCTGCAACCCCGACGGTTCGCCGGTAACCCATGCAGAGTTTGACATCCCGGACAAGGCCCCCTATGTGTACTTCTCGGTGCTTACCGCCGACGGCAAAGCCGCCCGTACCCGGGCCTTCCGGCCGGAAGAATTCCGTCGGTGACCCCTGCCCAGAAAGGAGTAGTTTCTATGCGTGGTTTCCATAAAGCTCAGTTCCTTTGCAGTTTAGGGCTGGCAGTGGCGCTGCTGGCAGGCTGCGGCGCCACCGCTGCCTCTCTGCCGGACTCCTCGGCCCCGGCGGCGGCTTCTGCCGCTGCCCCGGCCCCGGAAGAAAAGATGCTTTATTCCCAGACGACTACCGTGGCGGCAGAGACTTACCTTGGAAACAGCGATTTTGCGGAGTATCTGGGCAAGGCAGAACCGCAATTCCTCATTCCGGGACTTGCGGAAAACCTGATCCCCCAAGGCATGGATGTGTGCGATGCCACAGGCATCCTGTACATCTCGGGGTATTACTCCACCAAGGGCAAATGCTCTGCCATTGTGGCGGTGGATACCGCCACCGGCAGGCTGACGGCGGAATATCTGCTGAAAAAGCCCGGCAACCTGCCCTTTGACGGCCATGTGGGCGGCGTTGCCGTCAGCGATACCACCCTTTATCTTTCGGGCACCAAGGATGCCGAGGGACGCACCGCCATCCTTGCCATTCCCTTAAACAGCCTGCCCGACGAGGGCAGCCATGAGGTCACGGTGGAGCAGAGCATCCCGGTGCCGGTGTCGCCCTCCTTCCTCAGCTTTTCCGGTGGGTACCTCTGGGTGGGCAACTTCTACCACCCCGGCGCGGACTATGGGCTTTCGGCAGGGATGGACTACACCACTGAAAACGCCGAGGGGGATAAGCTGGGCTGCTACATCATGGGCTACGATATGACCGGCGGTGACACCGGCCTTACGGTGGCAGCGGGCGACAGTTACGCCCAGCCGGACGTGGTGCTGGCAGCGCCCAACAAGATACAGGGCGTGGTGGTAAAGGACGGCACAGTGACCCTGAGTCAGTCCTACGGGCGTAAGAACAATGCCTGCCTGCTGCGCTATGCGCTGGCACTGGATGAATCCCCGGACACCGCCCTGACCGTGAACGGCAGGGAAGTGAAGGCCTATCTGCTGGACAGCGCCCGCCAGAGTGCAGCCCTGACCGTGATGCCCATGACCGAAGCGCTGGCTGATGCCCCGGATGGCGGCATCTATGTGCTGTTCGAGTCCGGTGCTACCCACTACGCCAACGGCACTTACCGCACCGACCATGTGTGGAAGGTGCAGTTCTGAGGCAGAATATACAATACTATGATGAGGTTTTTGGAGAAATGATGAGGATGCTCGGGTTCGGTTTTGTTCTGCTGCTCTGTGCCGGTTTTGCCGCATATATGGGCGCTGTGCAGCTGGAGCGTTCCAGGCAGCAGGAAAAGTGTTCCATCGAGGCTTTTACCGAGCGGAGAAACGGCATAAGCTGCCTGTGCCTGTCGGTTTTGCTGGTAGTTCTCGGCGTAGGACTTAGCATGTAATGCCCGGACAGCAAAGGAGCGACTGCACACCATTCGGTGCAGCCGCTCCTTTTATCTTTTACTGGTGCTCTGCCAGCCAGCGCAGCGCCATATAGGTGTAGGCTGCCGTGCCGCGGTACAGGATGCTGTCGTCAAAGCGCACCTTGGGGTGGTGCTGACCGTAGGTGTAGCCTTCCTTGGCGTTGCCAGCAGCTAAGAACATGCTCACGGTGGGCACTTCGTGGCTGACAAAGGCGAAGTCCTCGCTGCCGCCGCCGGGCTTGCCGCCGGTGAGCGGGGTCATATCCATCGCTTCCTTGCCCAGCAACTCGGTCATATAGGTCAGGGCGTTGCCCGCCAGCGGGGTGTCCACCACCATGCAGGGACAGTAATCGCTGAACTCCACCTCGGCGGTGCAGCGGTAGGCGGTGGCCACACCCTGCGCAATTTCGGTCATGCGCTGATGGATCAGGGCACTGACCTTCTGCTCCGGGTCCACGGTGCGGATGGTGCCCCACATATCGGCAGTATCCGGGATGACGTTGGAAGCCTTGCCTGCCTCGAACCGGCCGGTGGTGAACACGCCAAAGCCGGCGGGGTCCAGCTCGCGGCTGTTGATCTCCTGCAAGGCAATGTGGATGTGCGCCGCTGCGGTGATGGGGTCGATGCAGGCGTTGGGCATGGAGCCGTGACCGCCCTTGCCGTGCACAACGATGTGATACTGCTCGCAGCTGGCCATGGTAATGCCGCCGCCCGGCACCAGCACCATACCGGCGGGCAGGGGCATCCCGGCCAACACATGGAACATGACGGCTACGTCTACCTTGGGGTTCTCCAGCAGGCCGCTGTTTATCATATCCAGCGAGCCCTGAAAGATCTCCTCTGCGGGCTGAAACTCCAGCTTTACCGTGCCCTCGATCTCGTCCTCGTGCTCCTTGAGCAGCTTGGCTGCACCCAGAACCATGGCAGTGTGCATATCGTGGCCGCAGCCGTGCATCTTGCCGGGCAGCTCAGAGGAAAACTCCTCGCCGGATTCCTCCTGCAAGGGCAGCGCGTCCATGTCGCCCCGCAGCAGGATCACCTTGCCGGGGCGTTTACCCCCTGCAAGCGCCACCACGCCGCACTTGCCGCAGTCCTGCGGGGTGTAGCCCATCTCGGTCAGCGCTTTTTTGACCAGTGCCTTGGTCTGGGGCAGGTCAAAGCCCACCTCCGGGTGACGGTGCAGTGTGCGCCGCCATTCCTGCAGCTGGGGCTCCAGCGCCTTGGCGGCTTCCAACAGTTTTTCCGGTGCGATCATTGTAAAATCAACTCCCTCTGAATTTATGCGGAAAGCCCTCTCGACCACAGCAGAACCATGACGGGAGGGCTTCGCCTTACGGTTATTCTTCCCCGCCGTTATTGCCAGTCGGGTGGTACTGGGCACAGGTGCACTTTTTGAACTTCAGGCCGCTGCCGCAGGGGCAGGGGTCGTTGCGGCCAATTTTGACCACACGCACCGGCTGGCCCTTGGGGCTGCCCTTGACGCCGGGTGCACCGTTGCCGGGCACAAAACCCTCGCCGGTGGGCTTTGCCACCTGCTCCCGCTTGGGGGCGGAACCGGCGGCGCGCAGCTCGATGGTAAGCAGCATCTTGACGCTGGACTCCCGGATGGAATCCACCATCTGGTCGAACATATCAAAGCCCTCGATGCGGTATTCCACCACCGGGTCCTTCTGGCCGTAGCCGCGCAGCGCGATGCCCTGCCGCAGCTGGTCCATGTTGTCGATGTGGTCCATCCACTGGCGGTCTACGCACTTGAGCAGGCAGATGCGCTCCAGTTCGCGCATGACGGGTGCACCGTAGCGCACCTCCTTGGCCTGCAAGATCTGCATTCCGCGGTCGTACAGCATATCTGCAATGCCCTGCTGGGAAAGGTTATCAAAGTCGGCTACGGTATAGTGGAAGTCGGCATCGGTGGTCAGCCAGCCCTGATAGTGGCGGCGCAGCGCACCAAAATCCCACTCGTCCTTCACATCGCCGGAAAGGAACTGGGCGCAGCTGGAATCGATGTTCTCCCGCAGCATCTTGTGCATCTCGGTGCTGATGTCCTCGCCGTCCAGCACCTTGCGGCGCTGCCCGTAGATGATCTCGCGCTGCTGGTTCATCACGTCGTCGTACTTCAGCACGTTCTTGCGGATCTCGAAGTTGCGGCCTTCCAGCTTCTTCTGGGCGCTTTCCAGCGTGTTGGTGATCATGCGGTTCTCGATGGGGGTGTCCTCGTCGATCTTCAGGGTGTTCATCAGGCCGGACACCCGGTCGCCGCCAAACAGTCGCATCAGGTCATCCTCAAGGCTCAGGTAGAAGCGGGAAGCGCCCGGGTCGCCCTGACGGCCGGCACGGCCGCGCAGCTGGTTGTCGATACGGCGGCTCTCGTGACGCTCGGTGCCAATGATGAACAGACCGCCTGCGGCGCGCACCTCGTCGGCCTCGGCGTCGATGGCGGGCTTGTACTGGGCGTACAGCTGGTCAAAGCGCTGACGTGCGGCCAGAATGTTGGCATCGGTGGTCTCGCCGTGGCCGTTGGCTTCGGTCAGCAGCAGCTCCACGGCTGCCGGGTCGGCATCCTGCGGGGCGTCGGGGTTGAGCAGGTTCTCGCAGAAGTGTTCCTTGCGCATCTGAGCCTTTGCCATGAACTCGGCGTTGCCGCCCAGCATGATAT
>ERZ1034626.574-NODE-574-length-26483-cov-108.162290_pt1 | contig 26483 bp, 13 predicted proteins | sample MGYA00520652_ERZ1034626 | MGnify/ENA primary metagenome ERZ1034626 (study PRJEB33766, sample SAMN09781765) | gut metagenome | biome: gut microbiome | host: Homo sapiens | place: Madagascar | study: EMG produced TPA metagenomics assembly of the PRJNA485056 data... | reverse complement strand
GTAAGGAGATGCGACGTAAGATAGAGACTTTCGAGATGTTGGTGAAGCTGATAGAGGAGAACTTCATGCGTGAGCGTACGGTAGCCTTTTATGCCGACCAGCTTTGTCTCACTCCGAAGTATCTTTCGGTGATAGTGAAGTCGGTATGTGGCAAGACGGTTCAGCAGTTGATTTTCAAGGCGATTATCCGTCGCAGCATTTATCTGATGAAGAATACGGACAAGACGATTCAGCAGATAGCCAGTGATCTCAGCTTCCCGAATGCCTCATCCTTCGGCACCTTCTTTAAAAAGCATACCGGATTATCGCCAAAGAATTACCGCATGGGGGCGGAGTAGCTTATTTTGTAAATGCTTTATACTTTTTAGCATGCGAAATTAAAATTTCTCCCCCAAAAGTTTGCTGGTTTCAAATAATCTTCGTACCTTTGTACCCGCCAGAACCCGCCAAGCCTCTCAACGATGCTCAAATGTGCGGGTCGTTTTATTTTTATACATTTTGAACCTTCTAAACTCATTCCTTTATGAATAGTCCTATCCCATTTCAAAAGGAATACCAACATGCAGATGCTCTTGTTCAATTACTCTTGTCAAGAGGACTTGCTATTGATAATCCCAGTAAAGCTGAACAGTACCTAAAGACGATAAATTATTATCGCCTTTCAGCATATATGTATCCATTGCTTTTAGTTCCCAAGTCAGAGCATCGGTTCAAGACAGATGCAAATTTCCGACAGGTCATGATGTTGTATCGTTTTGACAAGAAGCTTCGTCTGTTTATGTTTAATGAAATCGAGAAAATCGAGATAGCCGTTCGTACAGCTATCGTTGATGAGTGTACATCAGCGTTTGGAGATAGCTTCTGGATGACGAATGCTTCTTACTTTATAGATTCAAATAAGTTTCAGAAGACACTTGCTTTGATTAGTCATGAGATAGATAAATCGCATGAAGAATTTATAGTTCATTTTAAACAAACTTATTCTGATCCATATCCGCCAGCTTGGATTCTTGCAGAGATTCTTCCTTTGGGTGTTATGACTAACATCTTTATTAATCTCAAAGATTCGCAAGTTAAAAAGAAAATAGCCCAGCGTTTTGGTTTGCAACTTCGAGTATTCGTTTCTTGGATGACGATTATTACCGTAACGAGAAATGCCTGCTGTCATCATGCTCGTGTTTGGAACAAGCAGAATACTCTGACACCGATGAATCCACGTAGAACTACTCATGCTTGGATAACATTACCTTCCAATCCTTTGCGAGTTTATTATGATCTTTGTATCATTAAGTATTTCTTGGATACAATTTCGCCCAATAATGATATGGGGCAGAAGTTACGCAATTTGTTGTCGGCTTTCCCCCTTGTCGATCCTGCACCAATGGGATTTCCAGAGGGGTGGGAGAACGAGGAATTGTGGGAAATCGGGTAAATTAAAGCAAAAGATAAAAAATATCCCCAAAAGTTTGCAGATTTCGAATAATCTTCGTAAATTTGCAGCACTAGTACCCGCCAAGCCTCTCAACGATGCTCAAATGTGCGGGTCGTTTTATTTTTATACATGCCAGTATCTGTGTTTAAAACTTTGGCAACTTTCTTCTCGCCGAAGAATCTTCTATACATGAAGAATTTTTATTGCATGTACCTACCATATACAGAAAATAGTCAGCAAGTTGCTGACCAATTAGAGAAGAAAGATTTTCGAATTGTATGGTTGAAACGGGCTAGGAACTTCTGCCCTTTCAGGACGTATAGTATAATTTCAACCGTACAGGTCGAAAATTTGCAGCAGGTTGCTGCAAATTCAGGAAGTGAAATGTTGCAGTGAAGGGCTAAACTTTTTGGTGTTGGTGCTCCTGCTATAAGCAAGCATCTAAAGAACATCTTTGATGAGGGAGAGTTGGATAAGGACGTGGTTGTTTCCAAAATGGAAATAACCACTCAGCATGGTGCAATTGAGGAAAAAACACAAACTCACAAAGTGGTCTTCGTACCTTTGCACCCGCTAGAACCCGCCAAGCCTCTCAACGATGCTCAAATGTGCGGGTCGTTTTATTTTTATACATTTCCCTTGCTGAGATTCTCGTATTTTCAAACGGTTCTTATTTCTTTGTGAATATTGAAAATATGGGAGGAAATTGTAATGCGTTAATAATCAAACAATTATGGTTTTATTGGTTAATAGCGTTGAAATAGGAATTCTATAGTTGTACGACTATAACCCCTGTAGTTGTACAACTATAACTCTACAGTTGTACAACCATAGCCTATATAGTCGTACGACTACAACTTTATAGTCGTACAACTATAGGGTATTCGCTTAATTAGAAACAGAAAATAGGGAATTCGATATGCTCAGAATACCCTATTTTCGTTGCTAGATTCCAACTTTACCAGTATGCAAAATTTGGTTATAAGTATTGACAGAAATAACACTTGTTGCTGAGTTGGTTTCCTTCTGTTACAAATGAAATAGGCTTCAATCGCACATGAAGCCTATTTCAATCGCACATGAAGCCTATTTCGATAGCAGGTGAAACTTGCTTCATTTTTAGCTCCAAATATTTAGAATTCTGCATCAAACAAGACGCTGATCTTATAAGGAATATCATCCAATTTCTTAAACTGGTTGCTTCCTGCAATCTGCTGCTCCTTGCGAAGATAAATCTCCTGACCATTCAGTTCCGTGAGCTGACGTTTGAACACGAATTTATGCTTCTGCTCTCTCTGTTCGCTCTCTTTGCTCTCGCTGTTGAAGCTAAGCACGATGGAGTCGGAGAGGAGATTGCCATCCTTGTCGTAGAAACCGAAACGCATATCTACACCCTTCACCTTGTCGGTAACAGGCTCGCTCTGGTAGAAACTGATAGTCTGGTTATTGGTGGTAATACGACTCTTCCTGTTGAGAATATCCACCGAAACCTCACTGATTCCTTGTTTCTTCTTGATGTTGACGTGCAATACCGGAATTACAACTTCCTGAGGCATACTGCCACCATGTACGAATCTGCTTCCCGCACCCTGTTTGCGGATTCGGTTCAACCCTTTGGCAGTCTGTATTTCCGTGTCGCCTTTTAATCCCACTTCTTTGCCCTGCCACGTCTTTACGGCATTGCCTTCCTCCAGCTTTTTCCCTATTACAAAACGGCGGTTGTCTTGAATGATGCAATCACCCATCACCTTGAAATCAGTAAAGTCGGTCTCGTCTAGAGTCTCATTCTGATAGATGTAGCCATGGTCTGACGTAATGAGAATATTGCTTCCGTTGCCGTTTCTGATGATGTCGATGATTCTTTTGATATGTTCAAATTCATCTTGGGTTGCCTCGAAAACTCTGCTTTCCGTAGCCTTGTCATCACCCGTTTTGTCTATGATGTTACTATAGATGTAGATGAGGTCGTAATCCTTGAATGCCGTCTTGGCATTCGTGATTTTGAGGAAATCATCGGCAATGATTGCCATACTCTTAGCTACAGTTCTCTGCAAAACCTTTTCTCGGTTATTTGTTCCCTTGGTACTGATGCCGTCTGCAAACACTTCATCGGCTTCCTTTTCGTAAGAAAGTTCCTTGTGTGGCAAGAGGGCTGCCATTCCCAGCTGGGTATAGGAAGGTAGGGTAGAGAGTATGGCTGGTTTCATCTCTGTTTCCATTCTTGGCAGTCGGGCAATCTTTTCGCTCAGTTCCATCATAGTCTCGTATCTCAAGGCATCGCTGATGATGACGAAAACCTTCTTCTTGTTGGCGATGAAGGGATAGACGTATGCCATATAGAATTTCTCCTGACTGATGATGTCTTTCATCTCCCATTGTTCCATACCATCTACTTGTGGTTGCCATTTTTGGGCAAACTTCAAGAGATAGTGGTTGGTGTATGCCAGCTGCACCTTTTCGGTGATGGATGCCAAAAGCTGTTGGCTTTCAGCCTGATTGGCTTCGTGGATGAAATGGCGGTAATGCAGGTCGATGGTATATAGGTTTTTGACGTAAGCCATAAAACCTTCTTCTGGAGAATTGATGTCCAGTCCGTTCATCTTCAATTCGATATCTGCAAAGAGTCGGCGTGCTTCCAGGAGGGCATGGAGTGTATGGGCTGCTTCCAGGAAAAAGAGCTTGTTTTCACGTTCCTCAATAATGGCTTCCAACTCTTCTACTGTGATACTGCCATTCAATACATCATTTGCCAGATAGCTGGCTATGATTTTATCAATGCAAGGATAGGTCTCTACCTCCAGTAATTGCTGCAGAGAGTATTCCTGTATGGTATCCCTGATGTTGAGTTCATTTTCTAATTGCCCTGCAAGCTCCTGGTACATTTCGCCATAGGTTCTGCTGTCTCGCCAGTCGCGCATGAAAATCAGAGCCTCGTTGGTCAGCTTCTTTTTCAAGTCGTTTTGGAAGAGTACGATAAGTAGATCTTTGATGTTCCTGTTCTCTTGGTAGCCGAAGGTGGTCTTTACCTCGTCCCAATAGATATCCTCCAGATTGTAACTCTTCATATCCGCTTGGAGGGTAGTCTCTTCCTGAACCATCTCTGTAATCAGGGCGTATGTATAAGCCTCGCAGGTGGTTTTGCTTTTGCAGACCACTGCGAGCATCATTTTTTCTATATCCCTGGTATCCATTCCCGGATGAAGTCTTGCAGCCAATTTATTCCTGTTGTCTGTCTTCTTGAAGAAGTTGATGTGCTGTTGTACCACGGCATCTTTCAGTTCCATGGCGATTCCACATTCTGCCGCATAGAGTGAACTCATATCGGCGGAAAATAAAACTCCTTCTTCCTGATAGTCCAGCAGCCAGTTGTCTTCATCTTTAGGCATAGCTTCTGGACTGTAGATTACAAAGCCTAGTTCTGGCTGTTCTCCTTTTTGTATCTGATATTTGATGGTGAAGGGATTGCCTTCCAGCGTCAGCACGCTGATGCCGGGCATGTTGATGTTGGTGGCAAATTCTTTCTCTTGCCCTCCTTCGTCGTACCAGAACACATAGCGGTTTTTCTCCACCATGGTGCTGAGTATCTGTTTTATCTTTTCTCTTGTTGAATCGGTCATAACTATTTTACTCCTATTGCTTTAAATGCCGCATCTATCGGGTCGGTATATACTTCCAGACTGAATTTGGTCATTAAGTCGGCTGGCACATTGCCGTATTGCATCATGTCGATGGCAGGAATGAGGATGCGTTTGGCTCCTGCATCATTGGCTATCTCCAAGGCACCAGGCAAGTCGGTGGTACCGATGATGGTGCCGCCGATGCTCATGCTGCCCAGTATGCAGAGCTGAGGCTGAACCGGACGGTTGCATAGTCCTGATACCAGAGAGATGAAGACGGCTAATTCCATGCCCGATAGGGTGTCGATGCCATGAATGTCGGTGGCTTTCAGATGCAGCTCGTAGTCGCCAAACTTGATGTCGTTTGAAATGCGGCTGATGTTGCTTCTCAGATAGTTGACTGCTTCTTTCAGTTCATCTCGGATGGTTGTGCCACTTCCGAAACCGGTGTGCTCAAACTTGCCGTTGCCTTGCATCTTTTGCAGGTCTAGGCGAACCAGTCCCTTGTTGCCACCTTCTGTTTGGTTGGCAATGCAGAAAAGACATCCTGCCTGCAATTCTCCTTCGGGTATCAATCCGGACGATTTGCATTCTGGGGTAGCCACGAAGTGCTCTTCGTTGTCTTCCAGGTCAATATACGAGAAATGGACATCGAAGAATTCCAAACCGCCAATCTTCTTGAGCTGTTCTTTGATGCGGCGTCTGCCGATAAGGGCATATTCCAGGCATTCCTTCACTTCCTCTTTGCCGAAGTTACCATCCGGATATAACAGCTTGAGGAGTCCGCTCACGGTATGCTTTACGGCGATGACATCACGCTGGTTCAAGTCTTTGCCCAGTCGGAAATATTTCTGGATGGCATCAGAAAAGGTGCGCTTGCGCATCTCTCTCAGGCATTCCGAAAAATAATCCGTGATAAAGCCATAATTATCGGTGAAGAACTCTGGGCGCATTTTGGGTATTTCCCAACCTGGCAGATAGAGATGGAAACGGTCGAAGAAGGCGGCATCTATCATCTCTTTTGGAAATGGCGAGAGAAGATGTGAAACTTTTACCAGGTTCTCGATGCTTCCGTCGATATTGCCGAGAAAAACCATCGAGGCATCGGCTGCAATACTGTCCTTGCCTCGGCTGAATGAGCCGTTTGCCATATAGTCTTTCATAATCTGCACTCCGTCCTTGTCTTTCATCTTCATGCCTGCCACCTCGTCGAACGCCACCACATCCCAGGTTCCCACGAGTCCTACCTGGTGTCTGCCCATATTGTAGAAGAGGTTTGCCACAGTGGTCTGTCCGCCCGACACCAATATAGAATAAGGTGAAATCTGTTCAAAGAGATAGCTCTTGCCGGTGCCGCGAGGTCCCAGTTCCACCATGTTGAAGTTGTTTTCTACCAGCGGAATCATTCTCGCTATCAGATGCTGCTGGGCGATGGGCGATAGGTTAGTAGGCTCCATACCCATGCTTCTCAGCAACACCTGCATCCATTCTTCTTTCGAGAAATGCTTGCGGGCTTCGATATATTCATTGATGTCGGTAGCCGGCATCTGTACGGGTTTCAGAGAGAGTATCTTGAAGGGACTCTCTTTTGAATTCTCATCAAACTCGTAGGCGAGGGTGATGATGCACCAGATACCTCCGCCTAATAGCTTGTCGTACATCTTGATATAGTCGTCGGCAATGCGGATACGGGAGATGTTGATGTTGAAAATCTGTCCTTCGTAGGTGTCGTTGTGCTCGTTGAGGCGAGCCGTCACCTTGTCGATAATCTTGAATTGTCCTCTGTCTCTAATCTTCGACTTGATTTTCTCGGCTTCATCTGGGCGCACATAGTTGTCGGCAAGAATCTGTTTTACCATTGCCGTACCGCTTTCTATATCTTCCTCATCGTCTGTGGCGCAATACATGCCAAGCAGGTACTCCAGTACGTAGCTTGGCACGTTCATGCCTTCTTTGATGAGTTTCGTCAAGTCTTTGCGCACCACCTTTCCTGCGTAGTGCTCATTGAGCTTTTTATCTAGTTCGTCGGTCATATTTATTCCAGTCCTTTGATAGGTTCCACAAGTGGATAGAACTTTGGATAGTTGGCTTTTACGCCATCATCTAGGTCGATGGTGAGTCGATGGCTCGCCATTTCTACCAGCTCTTGTTCAAACTCCTTCACTTCTTTCACTTTCTCCTTTAGCTCGTTCACCAGTTTCAGGGCGCGGTTGCGCTGTGTCTGGGTCAGGTCATCACGGAGGGTTTCTTCTTCGGCTTCTCGCAACTGCTGTTCCACCTTATTTATATATGGGTGTACATAGTCGGCGTGAAGTTTCGATAGGGTGTCGGCTTCCATGCGGTGCATATAGACCAGTGCCTTGAAGTAACCCTTCTTGTGCTTGTCGCCCATGCGGGATGAGAAGAGCCAGTAGATAGGTCGCTTGGCTCCCTTTACGCTGTACATCTGCTGATGGTCGGCATAATAGTCTTTATAGAGATAGTCTCTCAGGGTCTTGCCGATGGTCTGCTCGATGTACTTCATGTTCTCGTAATACTGCTCCTCACCGAAGAGAGTCTTGATGGCGAGTTGAATACGCGCGGTCATATCGTCGGCGAAGAAGTCGGGTTCCTGGATGATTGGAACGATGCCATCGTCATCTATGCTGAGAGTGCTGCGTGGAGAGTTCTCTATGCCGTCCACCTGCAAGTTGAGGCTGCTGAGGTCTTGATGCTGGTTGGCGATGATGAGGCCTGGCTTGTCGGGAGAGAAGCGTCCCATAAAGCAACCCACCAAGTAGCTGATGAATTGTTTGATGATTACATCATCGTGCCAGATAATCTTCTCATCTTCCTTGCTGCCATCCTCCGTTTTTTCTTTCTCGATAGAGATTTCTCCCTGTTGCAGGATGGTTACCTCATCGAGAGGAACGTCAGGTGTCAACTCGTCTTCCAAGCCATAGATATGAATGAACTTCTCGTTGAGTTCCTCCTCGTTTTGATGAAGGCGAAGGAACATGGTTCCCCATTTCTTCTTATAGATATCTACTCGCCATGATAGCTTGTTCAGTTCTGCAGGCTTCAAGTCAATGCTGATTTGATGATAGCCAGCATAGTCGTGCATGATGGATTCGTAAGAATCAAGATCAATGCTCAACAATTCGTTGGATGCGAAATCCCATGATGTTTCGTGGGCATCCCAATCAGATTTGCTGATGGAGATGTTCTGTAGAACAATATCGTCTATTTTTTCATTCAATACAAGTTTTATAGGAAGTGCCTTAATAACTCCTGTGCTACAATTTAATGTAGGATTAATAATTGGCAGAAAGCATTTGATAAGTTTGGAATTTAAAAGTCCAATTAAGTAATTTATTTTACTCTCTGCAAAACATACAGGACCTGCGTCACCTAATACACATCCCTCTGGTAGATAACGAAAACATGGCATACCTGACATTATTAAATTCCAGGTAATTGCACTTTTGAAGAAATGTTGAGAATTTTTACATGTCCTAGTATAACTCCCATATAATGAGCTTGCGAGTTCTTTGACTTCAAAACCATTATTGTACCAATTAATAACTTCCATTAAGTTACCATACCATTTTCTAGTGCTACCACCTTTACTGTATGGAAACCATTTTTGAGAATAGGTCTTTTTATCTGAATTTTTACGATGTTTATAGCTATTTTCGTTGCTAATTTCAAACCATTCTCTTAGAAAACGTCCATTGTCATTGGTGGACATACCTAATTTGGTTTCTGCTATTTGGTCTAGTTTTTGGTTGTTGCTAAATGCATCAATAAGTTTTTCGTTGATCCAATAGCTAATATTAGTGCCAGGTAAAGAATCAAACTTAATTTGATTTACATTATTGAATGCGGTATGTTTCTTTAAAAATAAACTTTCTTTTTCTTTGCAAGTAAAACCTTCTGTTAAGTCATAATAACAACCTTGTGGATTCAGATAATATTTGGATATAACAAAGGCTGCATTTTGTACAATTTCTCCATTCAACTCATCAAATGTATGTGCTCCCAAATGTAGCAAGCTGTCTATCTGGTAATGCTCAATAATGTCTTTTCTCAACTTCTCGAATGAAGACAAGAACATCCAACTCTGCATATTAATCATTGCCATTTTTCCCTTAGGGGTACAATACTCCATACAGCGTTCCATAAACGTTGCCATAGTATCTGCTTTAGAATTTGGATATTCTTTTTGAACGTACGCTTTCAATACATCGCAGAATCCTTTCCCCAAATACGGTGGATTCGTAACGACACAATGATATCCACGAGACAGATATTCTGCCTCGCGCTTCAACTTTTTCGCATTTTCTCCGAATAGATTGTTCCCTATTTCTATCGCCTCACATTCCTCAGGCGTAACCTTCAGCAAAGACCCAATGGTATCGATATTCTCGAACTGCCACATCAAACTCTTCTCGTCCCAATCGCCACTTGCTGCAATCGTCTCGTGGTCAATGTTCTCCAAAAAGATAACATTTGGCTTTACCGGCTTACGACGGAGATAACGGCTATAATATGCATTAGCCTTCATGGTAAGGGCAAAGCTGGCAAGCTGATAGCAACGCTTGTCAATGTCCATACCGTAAAGGTTGTTCTCCAGGATAAGAGCAGGAATCTCCTTGGTGCGATAACCCTCTTCTTCGTACATCTTGCAGAGCAAATCGAAAGCATAAACCAAGACGTGACCACTTCCCATGCAAGGGTCAATGAAGCGGATGTCTTTTACGCTCTGAATATCCTCTGGAATAGGGTCTGGCTGGTTGTCGGCAGGCTCTATGTAATAAGGCATTTCTGCTTTTAATGCCGTGTCAGGATGCAGGGTGGTCCAGATACGTCCCAAGGTGTTCTCTACCATATAGCGAACTATCCAGTGTGGGGTGAAAAGTTGGGTGGCAGCAGCTTGCTCGTCACTCTTCAATCCACCCTTCTGACTCTTCTTGGCTTCGGCATCCGCCTTGCGCTCTGTGATATAAAACTGGTAAAGCCAGCCCATAATCTCTACGTTTTGACAATCTTCGTCGGTCATCCCCTTGCGGATATCCGTCACGAAACTCTGCTCAGAAAGCAAGTCGGTAGGGAGCAGCAGTTCGGTATAATCGCTGATTGACTCGAAAAGGAAAGGCATGGGGTTATTGTATTGTCTGCAGATAGCAATCAATAATTTATGGTAAATCTCTTCCTCGTCTTTTCTTAAAATGTCCAGTGAAATGCCAAGGTCCTCATCAATGTTTCCACCCATCGCCTCCTGTAGGATTTCCGGACGTATCTGTCCTGCAGCAGGAGTGATGACCATCGGAACATTATAGCCGTTGGCATCCATGAAGCGAAGTGCCATCACTCGATTGAACCAAGTGTAGGTCACTTCTTCCACTACATTATTTTCGCCTTTAGCGGCAATCTCCTTGCGGAGTGTATTGATTTCATTCTGTTTGCCACGAAGCTCGGCAGTATCTTCTGTCAAGATATAGTTCATTCTAGTCTTGATGGAAGATACCAGTTTTTTGCGAGTTTCCTGTGCAAATGTCTTTAATGCTGATGTATTCATATCATTCTTAATTCAACATGATGTTCTTGTTCTGTTTGATGAGGCTGAGGAGCTGCTGGCGCAGGGCATCAACATAGGCTTCTACATCTTCCTGCGATTCAAGCACCTGCTTGTTCCATGCCAGGTTCATCGCCTTTTCCTTTCTCACTGCAATCTTTGGCTTAGGTTGAGGAGAGGTTGAGCGTGAACCTTTCGTTTGGGAATCTGTTGTCCCAGAACCCGTTGCTCCAGAACCGTCTGGTTGAGTATCTGTTGCCGATGTTGCCTCTTCTACCCAGGTGTTGATGCTTTCAAAGCATTTGCTGAATGCATTCTCCACTTCCTCTTTCATACCTTTCAGGTTTCCGATAAATCTTTCCTCTTTCTCCTTGCTGCTCAGTAAGCCAAACATTTGCTCCACCTGTGACTTCTGGTTGTCTTTCTGTGTAGCGTAAGACGGCAGGTCGGTGAGTGCAGCAAGTTTGCTGCTGATAAGCGAGGCTATTTCCTGATGCGCTTCTTCCTGCTTGGTGGTAATCTCGTGACTGATGGCATCGATGGTCATCTTGGCTTCCGTCATACACTTCCAAGGAGTCTTGCTTTCGTAAGCAGCATCGAGCTTCTGGCAGAGTTCGGACGAAACATATCTCATGTTGGCCTGATAACCCGTCTTGATCTTGCTGATGTTCTTGAAGATGTCAAACTGTTTGCCATTCACGAAGTCCTTGATTTCTTCCACTTCTTCCATGACGTCATCGATGAAATCCTCAATCTCTCCTGTTTTCTTGTAGAGACTCGGATAGACCACGGCTGCCCACTTCTTCATCTGTTCGATGGCAGCTTGCAGTGGAGCCGTGAAGGCATAGCGGTACTCTTGTGAGATATTGCTGAGTTCGGAAATCTCTTCTTTCAGTTTCTCGATGAAGGCATTGTGCACCTCCTTGGCGCTGACTCCAGGGGTGGTTGCGTCATCAAACAGTTCTCTATAGGCATTCTTCAGCTTCGTTATCTGACTGTTGCTGATGGTTTCCTCAATATCAACAATGGTTTGTGCCTGCTGGGTACCCTTGGTGAGATGGAACTGTAGATCACGGTCGGCAACCACATTGCCATTACAGTGGAAGGAAATCTTATCCATCACGTAGAGTTTGGCAAGGATGCAGAGCACGGCAGTTTCATACCAACCGTAGCGGTTGCCACGGAAGTAATCTACCAGGTCTTTTACCTTGGTGCGGACTGCACGGCTCTTGTCGAGATTCAGTTTGTTCATCACCTCCTGGCAGCATTCATCCAGTTCATAGCCCAGTCGTTCTTCGGCGGTGCTGCAGATGATTCGCTTCAGCATCGTGTCATCGTACTCTATCTTCAGCAAGGCAAGGTTCTTGTATTGCAGGTTCACCAGGCGAGTCATTCCTTCGGTGAGTCGGATCTTGATGTCGGTGCTGCGAATATCCGTCAACTCATAACCGCCCAGATAGAGGCGTGCCTTTTTGGTGAGTTCGGTGAGTCGGACAACGATATTCTCACGGCGCTTTCGGTTGACGAGGCGCTTGTCGGTTACGATTTGCTGGCGATAGTCATCAGAGCCATTGGCCATCAAGCGGTTCAGGCATTTGTCTGCCTTCTTGAACATCACGATGTCGTCGATCATGTATTTATCCTCTCCCAATACCACGCACAGTTGGTTTTGATGTATCGAAGAATACATCAGCATGCTTGTGTCATCAGTGGATCCTTCGTAGTAAGGTGTCATGAAATGGATAAAGATATCTGCGTCTCGTCCGTCTTGCTTCCCATCCACCATTCTTCCGAAAGAGAATATCTTGTTGGGCGAAAGCTTCACCTTATTGTCATAGTAAATCTCATCGCGGAATATCTTCTTCAGTTCCTCATTAATGGCATCCGGCGTAAGGTCTTCACTCTTGATTTCATTCTCGATATCCTTCTCTTCGTTGGTTTGATAATGGTATTCGTCGTTGGCTCCTTTTTCGATATAGCTCAGATGAACCAACTTGTTCAAGGCTTCGTGGATGTCGTTGCGCAAAGCCTGGAAGTCGGCATCCAGGGTAGGGAGCATCAGTTTGGTGATGTTATCTGCCGTAGATGGGAATCCCTTGACGTACTTGATGAGGAAGAGTGTCTTCAATACCTTGAGGGCAAGCTCATTGTCCAGCGTGCGTTCTGCCTGCTGGATATCGCTCTGAATCTTGGTCTGCAGAATACCACGCAATCCCTCGTACATATCGCAGAACTGTACGATGTGGTCGAGGTCCTGATGGGCGTATATCTTTGCCACTTCCTGGGTGATGGTGAGCAGACTTCGTTCGCCCACGCTCTGCTGTTTTCCGCTGAAGGCATTGTTCTTCGAGAGTTCGATGATGCAGCTCTGTACCAGGTTAAACTGGTAGTCGATGAACGGGAAGTCGATGGCAAACTGCTGGTCGTTCTTATAGTTGCTCTTAAACTGGCTGTTATCGCCGAAGTTGAAGAGCGACTTGATGATATGGTTCTCCTTCTGATATACTTCGCAAAGCATCTGCTGAGGCTCCTCTTCCTTCTCCAGCAGGCGTCGCTGAATCACCTCGTCGGCATTGGCACTGGTGAGACTGATACGGGTATCGAAGCGACCTTGGATTCTGGAGAAATCGTATTCCTGCTGTTTGTCGAGATTGCCGAGTGTGGCATCAATGTCCATCTGCGAGGTCACGATTACGATACTCTGTCCGTTGGTCTTGTCCGACAAGCCTTCGGCGATGGTTTGAAGACTGAGCATTCGATGCACGTCTTTTCCGATAAACTGCCCCACCTCATCAACGAAGAATATGAATCGGCTGCCTGGCTGTTGCTTGTCGAGGTGCTCTTTAACCAGGGCAACGAATCCGTCGGTATCAATCTTGTAGTTGGCAATCTGTGCCTTGATGTTATCGAAGGCGGTTGCTTGGGGAATGCCATCAATTTCAGCCATGATTTCTGCCACACGCTGAAGTTTGAGAAGGATGCTTTTTCTGCCGTTCTCCCAGGTTTCACCAAATCTCTTCTGGTATTCTTCCTTGAAGAACTCATATTTTCCCTTGTTGTCGAAATATCTTTCTATCTCGGCAATCTCAGGTTTCTTGTCATCGTATCCCATCTTGCGGTTGAATTCCTTGACGAAGATGTTGAGCACCGGGTCGATGGTACTCTTGGTGGTGGCATCCAGTTTTTCCTGAATATTGAAGAGTACGCTCTCGGTAGGAATGCGGCATGCTTTCTGGATGTCGCCACGAAGTTCGAAGTCTTCTGCCTTGCTGGCAAAGATTTCAGCACATGGTTTACCATCTATCTCATACTTGTTTTCAAGAACGTAAGAGAGTATTTTCAGAAGGTGAGACTTACCGCTACCGAAGTCGCCCGAAATCCAGGTACACTTGGGCTTTTCGGGTGGCACGAGGGTATGGAAGAACTTTGGCAATTTCTGGTCCTGCTGCTGTTCGGCAGTGATGACAAATTCCGTGATTTCTACTTTCAGTTCTTGGATACTGTCTGCCTTGATAACGCCATTGATGGGGCGGTTGATATCTTTCTTGTAAATGTCTTGCTGTTTCATTGTTATGCTGGTTATGATATGATGTCATTCAGGTTCTGTCCACGATAGTAATTCTCGTCAGAGATTCTGCCGAAGAGCTTGAGTTGAAGATTGTTATATTCTCCAGGAAAGAAGAAAATGAGATTGCTTCCTGCTGTCAGTTCATCGATGTTGTTGAGGATGCCATGCGAGCGGAGGAAGGGATAGACTCTTCCGATGGCATGAATGAAGACAAACTTCGGTTCCTTTTCTGCAATGAGACTTTGGATGCGGGGGATGATGACGGTCTTGATATCGAGCACGCTGTCGAGAGTAGAAACCATGGTGTCTTTATCAATGTCTCTTTCTCCTTCCAGGATGGCATCAAGGATTCCTTCCTCTTGCAGAATCTGGGTGCAGAGGTCGTAGAGGTTGATGTTGAGGGAGGAGATGCCTTTCTTCTCCAGGCGTTTCATCAGGCGTTCCACTTGTTGTGGAATGGCTGACTGCTGCCGGGTAGGGAAGGGCTGTATATAGAGTGGCAGTTCGCCACCCAGGTTTTCTCCAAAGTTGGGAGTGATGAGTTTGTTGTAGATATGCTCAAAGAGTGAATCCATGTCGTGGAATGTTGAGAGTTGAGTCATAATGCGTTGGAAATGTTATGAATGGATGGAGATGAGATGATTGATTTCATTGTTGGAGTAGAGGAAGATGGTGAGCCAGCGAGGATGGTCTTTCACGATGACCTGTTCCATCTGCTCCGTGAGATAAGGTCGTCGGAGAATTCCCGTTTCCGTAGATTCGATGAGTTCTGTCTGTTCCATGATGCGGAACACTACCTGTCGGATTTTGGCAATGGTCAGTTCGGTGATGGTTTCGAGTTCAGGATGGATATACTTCTTCTCGTTGAAGAACTCGTTGAAGTTGGCATACGAAACTCTGTTGTGCAAGGAGTAGAAAGCCTCTCGCACGTTCTCACGGATGAAATCAAAGATAAAAGGGTGGGCTTTGCAGATGGCAAGCAGCACGATTTGTCTTCTCGTAGCCATGTTGCCATCGACAAGCAGGGTGCGCTCCTCCTCGTTGAGTGCGTCTATGCGCTGCTTCATCAAGGAGAATACACGTTGGTTGGTGGAGAGACGGTTCTTCTCCATCAAATTTTCTCTGAAAGTCAATTCTTTTGTTCTTTTCCAGTCCCCATCGCAATCTCTCAGGGCTTCAGCCACGGCATGCATCTCATTCAGCATGGCAGAACCCGCAGTAAACGTGAGGTTGTAGGTCACATTTTCTTCTGTCATATAGAATGCTATATATACAATGGTATAGCATAACTTGGCAGCTATGCTATAGTCATAGAGCGAAACTATCTTATCTGGGGAAACGGGTGTCTTCCAATACTTGGGGATGGATACAAAAGAAGCGCAGGCTTCCCTCATCCATCCTCAGGTATTGCCAGACACCCGCATATACGATAAGTTCCACCCACGCTATAGCGCAGGCGTTTATTGAACTTATTCATTCGTATATGCATCTTTAAAACTGGCAATTTTGAGGATGCTCCGAATAATCAAGTAAACGCTTAGTTTATTACTCTTATTATGATGTTATATTTTTGTTTCTGTTTCTTCTTTTTTATTTTAAATTGTTCGACATCTGCTCTTTCATACAAAGAATGTAAAGACTTACTTTTTATCGTAATCTTCTTCTACATGATTATATGAAGATATTCGGCACAAAGGTACTAAAAAAAAATGAGATGCGGATGGATTTCCTGATAATTTTAACAAAGAATACATCTGATAGGCTATTTGTACCCTATTATACTTTTTGCTTTTCTATTTAAAAATGCTTTCACACTTTATGTTAACTATCTGTTTCATAGTTGTTTGAGTGTGAAAGGAGAATTGTGAAGGGTGAATGTGGGTGATGTGTGAAGAGGGAATAACGGTTATGAGGAGTGAGGAGAGATGATAGGAGCTGAAAGGCGGAAAGATGCTATCTTTTATCGATTGGTTTGAGTAGTTCTTATAGCTGACTAGAGTCATCCATATAGCTGACCTGGGTCATCTATATGGATGACCCGGGTCAGTCAATAACTGGTAGTATGAATTACTCTCGTAGATAGTATCAGCTTCCCCTGTTGGAAATATGAACTTCCCCTGTTGGAAGTCTCAGTTTCTGGTGTTTATACTATCATACTTTTCTCCAAAAAATGCCTTCACATTAAACTTTCTGATAATCAGAATGTTTGAGGATGTGTGAAAGCAGAAATAAAGATTGTAGAATATTATAAAAACAAAAAATAAGCAGCTGAAAAAATCAGCTGCTTATTTGCTTATAGGGTGGAGCTGGAGGGAATCGAACCCTCGTCCGCACAAGGAAACCATACGCTTTCTACATGCTTATTCCAGCCTTCAGTTTTCGAGGTATGACAAGACCTGGACCACCAATCATACCCTTATCCTCTAAAATTTCATCCATGCAACGAGGCGTACATGAACTATTTCCGATTTGCCTGCACCGCTTGATCAACAAGATTCGGAACTACATCCGTTGAGCGATGTCCCGTTCCAGCACCTTGTGCCGGAATAAAGCTAATCTACTGTACTTCGATTAAGCAGCGAGAGCGTAGTTATTTTCGCCAATTAATTTTTTGTTCACTAGGATTTAGGAGGTAGCCAACGAGCCTCCGCATGCTTACGTACCATTTCATCTCGCCGTCAAATCCAGTCAACCCCGAGATTTCTTTGATAACTAGGATGCAAAGATAAAACGTTTTTTTGAAATCACCAAATATTTTCGGAAAAATCTTCGTTTTTTCTTTAAAATATCGGGATAATGCGGTTGAAAGTTGCTTCGTATTAAGAATTTTTGAAGAAATGATGCTGTTTTTGGAGCTATCTCGTTTTTTTGCAGTAACTTTGTGGGCAAAATAATTAAAAATCAAAAATGATGGCAATGGAGAAAAAAGGAAAGATACTGATAGTGGATGACAATGAGGATGTTCTCTTGTCGCTCAATATGCTTTTGAAACCATACGTGGAGGGTATCAGAGTTATCAATACGCCTGAACGAATCATCGGAATGATGGATTCGTTCATGCCTGATGTCATCATGCTCGATATGAACTTCCATCGGGATGCCATCAGTGGCGAAGAGGGGTATGAATGGCTGAAGAAGATTCTGGCGCATAACCCTAAGAGCGTGGTGCTGTTTATCACGGCTTACGTGGATACGGAGAAGGCGGTGAGGGCTATCAAGGCGGGAGCCATCGACTTTATTCCGAAACCATGGGATAGGAATAAACTGCTCGATACGGTGAAGAGTGCCGTGGAATTGAGCAGGGAAAGGAAGCTGGATTCTTCGGATTCGCAGGAAAAGGAATCGGAGCAGAATCTGAATATGAATCAAAGTTCTGAGTCCAAGTCTATTGCATCTTCTGAAGATGTGTTTGCGAGAATGATTGGCGAATGCCCTGCCATGCAGGAACTGAAAGCGCAGATGATGCGTGTGGCGGCTACGGATGCCAACGTATTGATTACTGGAGAAAATGGTACGGGAAAGGATGTGGTGGCACATGCCTTGCATCAGCTTTCGGGCAGGGCAAGAAAGCCGTTTGTGAATATCGACTTGGGTTGCATTCCTGAGAATCTTTTCGAAAGCGAACTTTTCGGATACGAGAAGGGAGCGTTTACGGATGCCAGGAATGCGAAGGAAGGACGAATTGAGACGGCGGATGGCGGTACTCTCTTTCTGGATGAGATTGGAAATCTGAACCTGCCGATGCAGCAGAAACTCCTGACGGTGATAGAGAAGCGTGAAACTCAGCGCATTGGTTCCAACAAGGTGAGCTATGTGAATGTGAGGATTCTGGCGGCAACGAATGCTAATTTGCGTGAGAAGGTGGGCGAGGGAACATTCCGACAGGATCTCTTCTATCGACTGAATACCATCGAGTTGCATCTTCCGCCGCTGCGTGAGCGTGGAGAGGATATCGTTCTGCTGGCAGAATATTTTCTGAAGATTTATTCGGGAAAATATAGTGTAGGCGATGTGGTGCTGAGTGCATCTGCCAAACAGAAGCTGTTGAAACATATCTGGCCGGGTAATGTAAGAGAATTGCAGCATTGCATTGAGAGGGCGATTGTGTTGGGGGATAAGACGGAATTGGCTGCCGAGGATATCAGATTGGAGGATTCTGTGGTGGCATCGAGGACCTCTTCAGGTTCCATAAAGGTTGATTCGCTCAATCTTCAGACCTTGGAGCGTGAAGCCATCAAGCGCGCCATCTCCTTGAGTAATGGAAATCTTACACAGGCCGCAGAGTTGTTGGGTATTACCCGTTTCGCCCTTTACAGAAAAATCGATAAGCTCGGGGTTTAAAGCTTTTGCCCTTTCAGGGCGTAGGGATATATCTTGTTAAAACCCAGGGTGTTGCCCTGGGCTAGGAGCTTCTGCCCTTACAGGGCGTGTGGGGATTTAAGCAGTTTCTTTTGATAGAAAAAACGGAAATTTTAGAAATTATGTCAATCGTCAATAACTTATTCAATCATAAGAGCAATGAGCGGATGCGCCAACTGATTGAGGCTATCCGCACCCGTGACTTCTCGCTTCAGTATTCGTTGGATCATCTGAGGGGAGAAGAGCGGAATCTTGCAGAGCAGATTAACGAAGTGGTGAATGAATTTCGGGAAACCACTTTGCTGCAGGAAGCGAAATACCAGTATTTCGGAACGATGCTCGATACCATCAATGCCTTTCTCATTGTGGCGGATGAACAGGGGAAGGTGCATTGGATGAATCGGGCTGCCGTGGATGGACTCTGCGGTTTTTCGATTCATCACTTGCACGACTTGCAGGTGCTGGATGAGACGCTGCCGGAAATGATGATGCAGCTGAAGCCGGGATTGCAGAAACTGGTACAGTTGGAGACCAAGACCAACGAGATAGCAGCTGGCAAGAAGGCTTTGGATGCTGGAAATCAGCATGCGGGGAAGGCTGACTTTGTATTGAGCGTGGTCAACTTCTTTAATAAAGGCTTTGCCTATCGCCTTTATACCTTGCAGAATGTGCAACCGGTGATTCAGAAGAATGAGACGGATGCGCAGCAGCAGCTGGTGAGGGTATTGACCCACGAAATCATGAACTCGCTGACTCCTATCATCTCTTTGGCTGATACGCTATGTGAAGGGGTGGAGCAGGATACGTTGGATCATGATGATCTGCTGATGGCATTGCAGGCTATCAACCGGAGAAGCAATGGTCTGTTGCAGTTTGTGGAGAACTATCGCAAGTTGCAACGCATATCGAAACCTCAGTTTGAGGATGTGAGGATTGGTGATCTGGTGGCTGATTTGCAGCATCTTTATCCGGATTCGATATTCCATTATGAGATAGAAAACGAAGACCAGAGATTGCTGATGGATCGTTCGCAGATAGAGCAGGTGCTGATTAATCTGCTGAAGAATGCGCAGGAGGCCGTGGAGATTCGGATGAAGGAGGAGGCGGCAGGTCTTTCCGATGAGGCTGAATCTGCTCAAAGTCAGGCTCCTTATGTCCGTCTTACCACTCATCTTTTGAGCAACAAGCGCGATTTCATCATTTCCATTACTGATAATGGTAAGGGAATCCTTCCGGAGGTGATGGAGCGTATTTTTGTGCCGTTCTTTACTACCAAGACGAACGGTTCGGGCATCGGGTTGAGTATCTGCAAGCAGATAGTAACCCTGCATGGTGGAACCATCACCGCCTCTTCGAAACCAGGCGAGAAAACCATCTTTAGCGTGGTGCTTCCTGCCTGATAGAGACGGATGCTATCATATTGAGGATGTGCGCACCGTGCGAAATCGCACACATTTCGTGCGGTTTCGCACGCTTTTTTTATATCCGGAATTTCTTATCTTCTTGATAATCACATCTTTATCTTTGTGGCATAGCTTTTGTGTTGGTTTTTGCAAAAGAAATCATTATGAAGATAAAGAATTACCTATTCATAGTATGGGCGCTTGCAGCCCTGAATGTTCAAGCCGACACGCTGCAGCTCGACTTGGCAGCTACCATTGCGATGGCGCAGCGGCAGTCGCCATCGGTGCAGAGTGCCCGCAATACCTTTCTGTCTGCTTACTGGGCTTATCGGTATCATCAGGCCAACTATCTGCCTTCGCTTTCCCTCTCATCTTCACCTTATATTAATAAGGAGGTGAACAAGATAACCCAGTCGGATGGTACGGCTCTCTTTCTGAAGCAAGATCAGTTGAGTGCCGACCTTACTCTGAAAATCAACCAGAATATCTCCCTGACGGGTGGTAGTCTTTTTGTGAAGAGTTCGCTCAACCGCTTGGATGAGTTACACAACAAGATAACAGCCTATAGTAGTCAGCCCTTTATCGTGGGTTATGAGCAGAGTCTTTTTGGCTATAACTCCTTGAAGTGGGATCGCCGGATAGAACCCATCCGATTCCGGGAATCCAAGAAGCGATATGCCGAAACGTTGGAGATTGTTTCGGCAAAAGCTTGTGAGCATTTCTTTGGTCTGGCTTCGGCGCAAGCAGAATGGGAGATGGCAAAACAGAACTTTGCTTCTGCTGATACGCTTTATCAGATGGCAAAGGGGCGATATGAGAATGGAACGATTTCGGAAAACGAGATGCTACAGCTGGAAATCAACCGTTTGAACGAGGAGACCAATGTGATGGATGCTCAGGTGGCACTGCGAGAGAAGATGCAGACCATCCGTTCGTTTCTGGGATTGGAACAATCGCAGGATATCAGTTTGGTGATGCCGGATAAGGTGCCTGCCTTTGAGGTTCCTTTGCAACGGGCGATAGATTGGGCTTTGTTGAATAGTCCGGATCCCGATTATTACCGTCGCATCCAGAAGGAGAGCGAAAGCCGGTTGGCGCAGGCTCGTGCCAACGCCGGATTGAAGGCGGATCTCTATATGCAGTTTGGACTCTCGCAGACGGGAGCAGATATCGGTGCCGCCTATCGCAGTCCGATGAGTCAGCAATCGGCAAGAATCACCATCGCCCTTCCGATATTGGATTGGGGACGGGGAAAGGGTAGGATAAGAGAAGCCAAATCGCAGCTGGCGCTTACCCAGACGCAGGTGGAGCAAGGCATGAGGGATTTCTACCAGAACGTAGAAAAACTGGTGTTGCAGTTTAACATGCAAGCCCGAAAGGTGCATGTGGCATCGCTTACCGACCAGCGTGCCGAGAAGCGACATGTGGTGGCGCGCCGGCTCTACATCATGGGTCGCAACTCGATACTCGACCTGAATGCAGCCATCAGCGAGAAAGATGCAGCCCGGCGCAATTACATCTCGACCATGCAGACCTATTGGAGTCTTTACTATACGCTCCGAAGTATGACGGGATTCGATTTCGAACACAATAAAGAATTGAAGGAAGAACTTCCTATAGAATAAATTTCCTATAGAATCATCTTCTTATAGAATAATGAATAACAACAGAACAATATGGATATAAAGAAACAACCGAAACCGTGGTATATCCGCTACCGCTATCCTATCCTGTCGGGTGCAGCAGGCATCGTCATCCTGGTCTATGCCCTTTTCCTGATCGTTACTTCGGGAACCCGAAGGGTGGATATGGATAGCGTGGTGATAGCCGAAGTAAAGAAGGCCCCTTTCTGGGAGTATGTAGATGTAGAAGGACTGGTGTATCCCTTCAAGACCATCCAGGTGAATGCGATGGAGAATGGATTCGTGGAACGGGTGGTGGCTGAAGAAGGTGCCATGCTGCAGCAGGGCGATACCATCCTGGTGCTTCAGAATCCGGAACTCTATCATTCTATCGATGATGAGCAGGACGCATGGAGCAGTAAGCTTCGCAACTGTCAGGAACAGGAGATTGAGATGACGCAGAAGACCATCAACCTGCGCCAGCAAGCCTTGGATGCCCAGCATCAGATGGCGAGCCTGAAGAAATCGCTCAAGCAGAGCCGGGAGGAATATCGTATGGGCATCAAGAGTAAGGCGGAACTGGAAGTGGCTGAGGAAGATTACGAATATCAGCGGCAGAAGGTGCTCTTGCAGATGCAAAACCTGAAGCATGATTCCGTATCTACCCGATTGAAGCGCGAGATGATTGCTGCCAACCGGATGGAAGCCAACAAGAAATTATCGAGAATGAAGGGCCGTACCCAGCAGTTGGTGGTTCGGGCTCCCGTAAGTGGACAACTGAGTTATTTGGGGGTAACCCAAGGTCAGCAGGTTTCGTCTGGGGCGAGCATCGGACAGATCAAGGTGATGAGCCAGTTTAAATTGCAGATTTCGCTGGCTGAGTATTACATCGACCGCGTTATCGCCGGACTTCCTGCCCATATTGAGTATGACGGTCATCAGTTTCCACTTCGTGTATCGCGGGTGATTCCTGAAGTGAAAGACCATCAGTTTGTCTGCGAATTAACTTTCAGCGGCAAGACTCCCGCCAATATCCGTTTGGGCAAGAGTTATCGGGTGCTGTTGGAATTGGGCAAGCCGGAACAAGCCTTGGTGATTCCGAATGGTGATTTCTTCCAAACGACCAACGGATATTGGATATTCCGGGTATCTGACGATGGCAAAAAGGCGCAGCGGGTGAATATCAATGTAGGCAGACAGAATCCGCAGCAATTCGAAATTACTTCCGGCTTGAAGCCGGGCGACAAGGTTATCGTAAGCGGATATACCCAAATCGCCAGCGAAAAAGAGATAGATTTGAGATAGACTTTTATCTTGGATTATCAAAAATCATCATCCATCATAGATAATAAAATTCAATATTTCACGTAAATAAATTATAAAGACTAAAAAATATGAACATGTTATTACACAACCTGAAGGTTGCCCTGCGCAACATTCTCAAGTACAAGGTGCAGACTCTGGGCAGCATCCTGTCGCTTGCCATCGGTATGGTGACGCTCGCCACGGTGCATTCGTTTCTGCAGAATTTCCGCATGGCTTCCATAAATCATGAACCTTATTATGACAGGGTTTATAACCTCCGGTTCGATTCCATCCAAAAACGTCAATCGGATAATTCAATTCGTATCAATGGTGATATCGTAAGGGCGGTGAAGGCGAATGGAGGACCTCGTTGCATAGAGCAGGGACCTTATGCTCCTAATGGTATGCTTACAGGCGGCTGGGCTGAGTTTACCCTAAACGGCAAGACAAGGAGAAAGATGCAGTTGAATGCAGTTCCCCTTGACCGAAATTACCCCAACTTTGTAGGTGTCCGTTCTGCCATTACGGGAGAAAAGATAAAGGTGCTGGGTCCTCATGATGCCATTATCAACGAAAAGCAGGCAAAGCAAATCTTTGGTGATAAGAATCCTGTGGGTGCAAGCATTCGTTTGACTAAGAACTATGGGATTTATCAGTTGAGATTGGTGGATGTCTATCAAGACTTATCATTGACTGAGCTAGACATGAGCAGTTCTGCTCTCTTTTACTCACCATGTGAGTTGGAAGATATGGATTCTGATCAATTTTATGCTGGGAATTTGTATGTGGTGTTGAAAGAGGGATGCACGCCACAGCAGTTGAAAGCTGAGGTGAACGGCAGGTTGAAACCATTGGGGTTGAAGGTAAAAATAGAAAAGCTGAAAGATCGGTTGAGCAAAGAGTATTCAAGCGTTGCTATTGCTTGTTCCATCACTTATCTGATAGGCTCGTTGATTCTGCTGGCTGCCATCATCGGTTTTCTGAGGATGCAGACGCAGCTGTTCAGGATGCGCAGACGTGAAATCTCGCTTCGAATTACCAATGGTGCCACACGCCTCCAACTCTTCTCTATGTTTGCTACCGAGGTGGTGATGATCGTGCTGGGGGCTTATTTTGTAGCAGTATTGATGGGATCCTGGATTTGTGATTATCTGGCAAGGCCTCAGTTTGCAGAAATCACCTCCGAGTTAGGAACCATCAGTCATCTGTATCTCTATAGTCTGGTGATTGGGCTGGTGGTTATGATGTTGTGTCTCGCCATCATCTGGGTTGTGCTGAGTCGCATTTGTAAGCATACGCAAGCACTCGAATCAGGAATGAGAAGAAGCCATAACCATTGGTTCCGCAATACGATGCTGGGTGTGCAGGTGATGATCAGTATGTTCTTCCTGGGTGTTACTTTCTGCCTCCTGTGCTGGGTGGGCAAGATGGCTGATTTCAATCATATTCCTGATGACGAGCGTGCATACGAGCAGAGTCTGTATCTGCAGACAAATGCGGCAGAAAATGGTCAGCGCCTTAGAGACAAGCTCATCCATTTGCCGCAGGTGGAACGATGGATTCCTTATAGCTGGGGAGTTTTGCAAGTTAACGAGCTGGCAGAGAACGAGGAGTTCAGCAAGGCGGCTTGGCAAGGCGATCCTTATGCTAGCTATAATAATGTGACGAGTTATAAAATTCGGATTACATCAGATACCTCCTATCTCGATTTCTTCAAGATCAAGGTGAATTGGAAGCCGAAGGCAAACCGGAAGAAGTGTATCCTGGTAAATGAGGAGTTGTATAAGCAGATGCGCCAGCATCATGTTGCTCCTAATGATATATTGACCGTAGATGAGATGGATTCGTATCAGATAGCCGGAACGTTCCAGTCGATACCTTATCAGGGGAGTTTTAAAATTGATATATACTCATTCATAGTCATAGACCCCAAAGAGGCTTATGGTGCCACACATTATATTCTTGTGGCAAAGCCGGGTGAATATAAGGAGATGCAGATTGCTGTAGATAGAATGATACAGAAATTGGAGCCTGCTGTGGTAAAACCGATGTCATCCAATCTGCGTGACTATATGGCAAGGAGCATGTTTGCGTTGGAAATATTGCAAAATATTGCGTGGATCCTGGCTATCGTGAGTCTGGCTATCTGCCTGATAAGCATCTTCAGTACGGTGATGCTGGATACGCAGACCCGCAAGAAGGAGGTGGCTATCCGCAAGGTGAATGGTGCCCTGACAAAGGATATTACCAAACTCTTCGGAAGAACCTATCTGGTGATTACGCTCATCGCTATGGTATTTGCGGTGGTAGCCATATTGATGTTCCATATCGTTCTGAGTCAGACTTTCGATATGGTAGAAATCAATCCAGCCTTTCCTATTAGTTTGAGTGTCGTGATAGTCATTGGCTTCATTGCAGCTATCATCGCCTGTCAGGTACGTAAAATCATGAAGGTGGATCCTTCGGAGATTCTGGCAAAGGAATAAAATGCGTCATTTGAAAGTATAAAAGTATAATACGAATTTAAAGAAACGATAAAGATTATGATTCAATTAAATAATATCAAGAAAGTATTTCAGACAGAGGAAGTGGAGACTTGGGCTTTGCGTAATATCAGTTTGCAGGTGAAGGAAGGCGAGTTTGTTGCCATCATGGGACCTTCGGGATGTGGCAAATCCACATTACTTAATATAATAGGTTTGCTGAATAATCCTACAAGCGGCAGCTATCTGCTCGACGGCAAGGATGTGAGCACGCTGAAGGAGAGTGAGCGCACCTTGATAAGAAGAGGAATGATAGGTTTTGTGTTCCAGAGTTTCAACCTGATAGATGAGTTGAATGTGGTGGAGAACATCGAGTTGCCGCTTCTGTATATGGGAGTTTCGGGCAAGGAGCGCCGTAAGCGTGCAGAGGATGTGATGGAGCGAGTGGCGATATCCCATCGTGCCAAGCATTTCCCGTCGCAGCTTTCGGGCGGTCAGCAGCAGCGCACCGCTATCGCCCGTGCCATCCTTCCGCATCCTAAGCTGATACTTGCCGATGAGCCTACGGGAAATCTGGATTCCAAGAATGGCAAGGAGGTGATGGAACTGCTTTCTGAGTTGCACAAGGAAGGTACCACCATCGTAATGGTAACCCACTCGCTGCACGATGCCAATTATGCTGATAGAATCATCAATATGTTTGATGGTGAGATTGTGAATCAGGTGGAAATGTAGGATTTTATGATATGAAAATCGCCCGATAGCATCAAAGAATATGCTATCGGGCGATTTACGCTTATATCTCTTCATCGATAAATCGGATGATTTCATCCTGCTGGTCGGGATGATACCAGTGGATTTCAGTATCTCGCTTAAACCAGGTGAGCTGCTTGCGCATGTATTCACGGCTATGCGACTGTATCTGGCGGATGGCTTCTTCCTTATCTATCTCTCCATCGAAATAGGCAAACATCTCCTTGTAGCCCACGGTTCTCAAGGCGGTGAGACCCTTGTGTGGATATACGCTTCGGGCTTCTGCCTCTAGGCCTTCCTCCATCATCATCAGCACACGCTGGTTGATTCGGTCGTACAGTTCGGCACGGTCGCGGTTCAGGCCTATCTTGATGATGCGGAAAG
>ERZ1034626.570-NODE-570-length-26655-cov-11.893308_pt1 | contig 26655 bp, 39 predicted proteins | sample MGYA00520652_ERZ1034626 | MGnify/ENA primary metagenome ERZ1034626 (study PRJEB33766, sample SAMN09781765) | gut metagenome | biome: gut microbiome | host: Homo sapiens | place: Madagascar | study: EMG produced TPA metagenomics assembly of the PRJNA485056 data... | reverse complement strand
CATTATTATTAATTAAAAGGAGGTTATTTATGTTCTTACGCGGTCATATTTATTACGGAGATTGCTATTTTAATGGAAAGCGATACCGCCCATCCTTGCGCACAGGGGACCCTAAAGTGGCAAAATCGCGGGAGCGTGTTTTTGTCGCTTTTTTGGAACAACACCATATCGGCCCCCAAGAAATACCGCTTTGGCGGGATTTTAAGAATTGGTACTGGTGGTATTTGGAACAAAACAAAAGCGAGGGAACAATAAAAATACACCGCTTGGCAGTACGGTATTTGGAAGAATACCGCACCCCTTACTATCTCCGCAGTATAACACCAGATTTCTTATTGAATTTCAAAGATTTTCTGAATAAGAAGTATTCCGAAAGACACGGGGCGGCACGAAACCGTTATATTAAGGCTATTAAATCAATAATGCACACGGCAGAACGCTTTGGAAAAATCGGAATTAAACAAAGTTGGGAATTGATACACAAAGACGAAGAGAATGAAAACCGTTTGGAGTTTCATGATGTGGAAGAATTGCGGCAAATCGCGTCCGTTTTGAAAGGAGATTTATTAACGGCCTTTTATTTGGGCTGGGAGGAAGGGTTGCGCCGCGGAGAAATGGTATTTCTATACAAATCAGACTATAACCCGCAAGCGCACACTATTACTATCCGCAAAAAGCCGGAATGGCGGCCAAAAACAAAAAAATCTGCCCGAACTATTTTTCTGAGACCGGATTCTGAACACGCCATAAAAGAAAGTATTTCCCGCGCTCCGGCAAGCAGCCCATATATTATTAATTTACATGGCAACCGCCGCCAATACAGTTATTTGAGTGCTGATTACCGCAGAGAAACAAAAAGACTTCTTCCGCACCTGCATTGTTATCTGCACAAGCTCAGGCACACATTTGGTAGCTTGCTTATTCAGAACGGAGTTCACTTAAAAACGGTTTGTGATTTAATGGGACATAGCAACATACTGCAGACTGAAAAGTATGTGCATTTAGGAAAGGCGCAGTACGCCTCCGCTATGAATTGTTTGCCGAAAATTTAACCATTGGGCACACTTAGGAGTTATTGCCGTCGTGCTGACATTTCCCCTAGGGGGAAATTGTCAAAGAGCATATCGCGCACACAAACGGCAAAGGCGTGTGAAGCGACGGGCTAAAAACCCGGCATACACATAAAAAATTTGGTGGAGGCAATCCCTCCGAGTGTATGCAACCGATAGTGCTAGGCCGTAAAGCCAACCTTTTGCCGAGGATAAGCACTATCGGTTTTATTTTAGCAAATTTGGGCTTATTTATAGTACAAAGGAGAGTTTATGCGCGAAAGCAGAAACAAAATGATGACCACCGGCGAAGTGGCGGCAATTTGTTGTTTATCTCCGCGCCGCGTGCAAGAATTAGCAGCCGCCGGACAAATACCGGCGCTCCGCCCCAAAGGGCGCAAAAAATGGCTTTTTTTAAGAAGCGTGGTTGCACGCTACATGGGCTTGGATGAGGAGGATTTATGAGAAATTTTTTACATACCTTAACCACACCGGAAGAATGGCACCCCGTAAGCATTGCCGTTGTAGGTTTGGCGTTTGTGTGGGCGTTGGCAGTACTGGCCGGAGCGGCATTTGACGCGCAGTTTTAGGAGAAATTTTAGGGGGGTAAACAATTTTAGGGCCGAGAATCCATGCGAGTAAAGCCGGGATAGAATGCCCCGGTTGACGGCCCAAAGGGCGGGGGCAGTCTCCTAATCAAAATAATGTAATCCTCCGCCCGGAAGATTTGAAAACGGCTTTTGGGATAGTGGCGGAAAAGATAGACGCGGGAAGCGCGGGAACAAGCGCGCAAGTAAGTTCCGGCAAAATGCACAAACGCTGTCGCAGGAACAGGACAGGAATTTTTCCCATAGTGTGAGTGGTAAAAATTTGAAGGCGCACATTTTGCGATATTAGGTGCAAATCCTAATCTATCCCACAAGTTCCCAGCCAAAAACGGGCTGGGCGGGGGCAAGCGAAAAGTTCTTCCTTTGTTTGCCCCCGAAAAAAGAGGGATTTATGAAATACAGGGTTGAACAAGTAAAAGCAAGTTTAGGCAGCGTCCAACACATTTTAGGCAGTTTTCAGTTTGGTTTGCGCCTTATGGAAGACACCGACCTTTTAGATGAGAAGTTCTTGCTTGAAATGCAAAAGGCGGTTAATGAGGATTTTAAGCGTTTGCGCAAGGGTTTAATACCTATAACCGTATTTAACCACGCAAAGACGCGTAGAAATTTGGGAGATGGCACTCGTTAAAATGCTGACACGGGAGCGCGGCCCTTGAAAGTCCACCGCGTGCCGGACGCTATGGCAAAATTTAGCGTTTGTTCTTTAGAACCTGTACGGCTCAACCCTTGACGGCGCGGACATACAGGCACCGCCGGCAGAGTGAGGGAGCGGCCCGCCCCGAATTGCAACACAAACGGGGCCACGGAAAAACGCTTACGGCAGGCGGCAAGCCAAAAACCGCCTGCCATTTATAGAGGTACGTAAATGAACTCTAACAACAGGCTATATATCAAAAGTCTTTATGCAAAACGCGCAGAGGCGGCAGACACAATTAACGAATTGCGCAAAGTTCTGCCCAGAGCGTTAGACAGACAGTTTGTAGAAAAACAGCTAAGTCTGCGAATGGCAAAATTAATCCAAATTGAAAACGAGATTTACGGAGGTAAATAAGTATGGAAAAACAAATTACAACGCCGGCGGCTATGCCGCTTGTGACTTTGCCGGAACAAAAATTGACGGAATTTTTAGACATTGCCGGCGTGGGCCGTGAACTGCCGCAAGAAAAGCGGCGGCAATTTATAGAAATTGCCCAAGCGTACTGCTTAAACCCTTTTAAGCGGGAAATTTACTGCGTGTCTTACGCGGGCAACACCTCTATCATTACGGGGTACGAGGTTTACATTAAACGCGCCGAGCGCACCGGCCTGCTGAACGGTTGGGGCGTGGAAATTAAAGGTTCCGGCGAAGATATGAGCGCCGTTATTACGATTAACCGCAAAGACTGGCCCCAACCTTTTAAGCACGAGGTCTATTTTAGTGAAGCCGCCAACCGTACCAAGGACGGCCGCTTAAACAGCACTTGGGCCAAAATGCCCAAATTTATGCTTAAAAAGGTGGCCATTGCGCAAGGGTTCCGCCTGTGCTTTTCGGACGAACTGGGCGGCATGCCGTACACGCAAGACGAAATTGAGCCGGAGGCTTACAATAAGGCGGAGCCGGCGCAAGCGGCGGTGACGGCGGAGGTGGCGGAGCCGGAAGAACTCCCCTTGCCGCAAGATGCGCTTAATACCCTCGGCGCGGCACAGAACAAGGACCAACTGAAACAAATTTGCATTGACATTGTAAAAGTGTTGGGGGATTCCTATAAAGACACCCTCAACCGCTACTACCGCCAACATGCGGGCAAACTGGGGGCGTAATATGGAACTGCAAATACAAGCCCAAGAGCTTACCCCGATACAGGCCAATTTGGCCGAACTGCAAGGCTATGTGGAGGGCGCGGTCAGCAAGTACAAAAATTTGATTTACGCGGACGAGCAAATCAAAGTAGCCAAGAACGACCGCGCCGCCCTGAGACACTTAAAAGAAGACATAGAAACCAAGCGCAAAGCCTTAAAAGCCAAATGGAATGCGCCGTATTTGGCCTTTGAGGGCGAGCTAAAAAAGATTACCGCGCTTATAGACGAGCCGGTGGCCTTAATTGACGGGCAAATAAAAGACTTTGAGGCACGCCGGAAAGACGAACGTCGGGCCAAGTTGGCCGAAGCCTTTGAAAAGGGCAACCAACTGGGCACGTTGGTTAGCTTTGAGCGCCTGTTGGAACCCCAATGGCTCAATGCGTCGGTTTCGGATTCCAAAGCCTTACGCCATTTGGCGGACAAAATGGAGCAAGTGCATAAAGACATTGCCCAGTTGGAAAGCGTGGTATCGGCCGCCAACCGCACCGTTTGTATTGAGAAATATTTGAGCGGGTTTAATTTGGCGGATGCCATTTTGCAAGATACGCTTTTGAAAACCAAAAAAGAAGAGCAGGACGCTATTTTGGGCACGGTAATAACCGCCGGAGAGCCGCCTGCGGCTCAGCCGGCCGAGGTAAAAACGCCCGCGCCGGCACCCGAGGTGGAAGAAGATATTTTTGCCGATTTGCCGCCCCAAAAGCCGCAGGACTATCCGGAAACGCGCCGATTCATTATTACCGGCACACCGGCACAGGTAAACGCGCTTACGCGCTTCGCCCACGAAAACGGGCTAAAAATGAGAGAGGTTTTTTATTAAGTTTAAGCCCTGTTTGGGCAGGGCTGGCCCATGGGGGCGGCACACCTCCCCGCCCCCTACTTTTGGAGGGAAAGTATGATTTACAAGTGTTTATCCTGCGGCAAATGGCATTTTGGTAAAGGCCCGCTTTGCAAAACGTGTGAGCGGAAGTTCGCAGCCATTAAAAACGAGGTAAAAAACAAATGAAATTTTCTTTTTTACCACGCATCCGGCGGCGCAATACCAACACGCAGGAAAAATTCCTTTTAGGGGCTATTTTGCGCGAACGCTACGGCAAAGAGGTGCGGGCAGAGTTCCGCTTTTGCCCCACGCGCCGTTTTCGGGCCGATTGGTATATTGCCAAGCTCAACGTGCTGATTGAGTATGAGGGCATTTTTGGCGGCAAGTCCCGCCATACCAACGTAAACGGCTACTCCGGCGATTGCGAAAAATACAATCTGGCGCAGATTATGGGCTACCGTGTTTTGCGCTATACGGCCAAAAACTTTATGCAAATAAAGGACGATTTGGACGAACTGGAACAGGATTTGAAAGTAGGGGGAACTGTATGAAAATCCCCTATGTAAAAATCTACCCGGCCGATTTGTTGGCCACAAGCCGCAAATTAACGCCCGAGCAAATCGGGCAAGCCATACTGGGGCTGTGTGAACAGGCTTTTGAAAACGAAACCGCCTATCAGCCCCAAAGCCAAGCCGAACAAGCCTTGTTTGACATGCTTGTTTCATGGAAGCAGGAAAGTATAGCGGCGCTAAAACAAAAGAAAAATGCGGGCCGTTCCGGTGCAAAAAAACGCTGGCAAAAGGAACGGGAAAAAGCAGAACTTTCAGACGGTAGCACCGCCATTATTTCTGCTAATGGCAGACAGAAACAGAAACAGAAACAGAGTAATAAAACTACTTACTGCGAGCCTGCGGCCGCAGGGTTAAAGAAATGCCGCGGGAATGACAACGGAAACGATAAAACGGCTAACAGCAGACCCGCCCAAGGGGAAACGGGGGCTAGAGTGAAAACGCCGCTACAAAACTTTTCAAACGCTGTAATTGCAGAGTTTGAAGAACTGGAAACAAAAGACCAAATCGCCGTATGGTTCAAGCGAAACGCACGCTGTTTGAGTGATATTTTGCGCTTTTGCGGGGGAGACATCCCCACCGCGCTAGCCACTATCCGCGTTTGCGTGGAACGGCTTGAAAAGGCGGGTCTAAGGGGCGGATATGAGGCGGTTTGCCGCCTACTGCCCGAATATTACCAAGAGGCAAAAAAGCGCCTTGCGGGAGGTGTTTATGCAAAGTAAAACAGGCTGGCAGGCCCAAACCACGGTACTGCCGCCGCAACCCAACAGCTGCATACGCTGTTGGAACCGGCCCACCACGGCGGCCGAGGATGAACTGGCCCCACGTAGCCACGGCATTTATGTTTCTCTGCCGGTGTATTTGGTGGAGCCGGACGGAAAAATCACGCAACTGGGCTACCGTTCCCAATGCATCGCATGCCGGAACGTGCGGAATTACGACGGCAAAGGCTGCTTGTACCGCTTTGACGGCAGAACGCCTGATTTTGGCGTGGAATACTGGGAAATTGTCTGCCGCTATGGACTGGACCCAAAAGCGTTAAACGATTTGGCTTTTTCCCAACCTGAAACCCGCTATTTTGAGGTGGCAAAATTAAGCCGGAAGGAAAGTACGCGGCACCGGGCGGAATTTTACGAGCCTAAATACGAGAGGTGCGAACTGCTATGAAAACCTTTGAATTTTGTTCCCATTGCGGGGACCAGTTTTTTAAGACGGACTTGCGCCGGACCCAGAACGGCCCTGTCTGCGTGATTTGTTTGGCGCGCGGCACTGGTCCTGTAAACGGCATTTAGACGGCTATATTAGCAAGAAAATAGCAAGAGGTGAAAAAATGAGCAAGAAAAGAATTTTGTGTACCGAAGTAAGCGGCAACTGCCGCCATTTGAGAGAAGTGGACTCTTTGAGTTTGGCGCATCTCTTTGCCTTGAACGAAGTGGGCAATTATTGCAGTGCGAATGGCTGGAAAAAGATTACCAATAACCAATGCAAAAATTGTAATAAAGCAGAATATGTAGGCATTACACGCGAGCAATTCATTATGGTTGTTGCAAAGGCAATCTGCAGAACGGATGGAGAAGATTGCGAAACTTGCGGTTTTAACGGCAACGAAAAAGGCTGCAAGCAATATTTGGAAATTGGAAATTACATCACTCTGGCCAAAGCGGCATTGAACGCACTTTTGGAGGGTCACAATGACAAAAGATAGATTTAGATTTAGAATACCGATTACAAACCTAGACGGGGTATTTGATAGATTTATTTTTTGCGATGTTTATCACGAGCCTATCCATTTTATTGGGAGTGCTATATTTTTAACGCCCGAACAATGCACCGGGCTAAAAGATAAAAACGGACATCCAATTTGCGAGGGCGACATTATCCGGCACGACACCGCCGCAGGGCCCAAATGCTGGCCCGTAGTGTTTAAGAACGGGTGTTTTGTTTTGCCCTATGAATCCGGCGACGCCTGGCTGGGTAAGGTTATTGAACATTGTCCTTATGACAGCGGCGTGGTAATTGCGGGTAATATCCACGAAAATCCTGAACTGTTGGAGGTAAACAATGGCAAATAAATTAAAACCGTGCCCGTTCTGTGGAGAAACAGTGTTCATAGAAGTGACATTTAAAAGGTTTTTTAATATGGACTTTCACTGTGGGTATTGTCTGATTTGTGGTGCAAGCGGACCGGTGAATGTAGATAAACAAAAAGCCATAGAAGCGTGGAACCACCGCTCAGGGAGTAGCAATGAAGCCCATAATTGACGTCTGTTGCGGTTCGCGGATGTTTTGGTTTGACCGAAAAAATCCAAAAGTTGTTTTTATGGACAACCGAACGGTAGAACAAACCCTTTGCGACGGACGAAAACTTGAAATAAAGCCGGATGTGGTAGGCGATTTCCGCCACATCCCCTACCCGGATAACACCTTTTATTTGGTTGTTTTTGACCCGCCACACCTGCTCCGAGCTGGGCCAAAAAGTTGGTTGGCGGCAAAATATGGGAAATTAAGCCCGGACTGGCAGGAAGACCTAAAACAAGGATTTGCAGAATGCATACGCGTGCTTAAACCAAACGGAACGCTTGTTTTTAAGTGGAACGAAACTCAGATAAAACTGTCCGAAATTCTGCACCTCTTTGGCGTGCGGCCGCTTTTCGGGCACCGCCGTGGAAAAACCATATTTTTAGTGTTTATGAAATTGGAGGATACAAATGCCAAACATTAAATTTACACATCAATACCCAAAATTACACGGGCAAACATCGGCCACTTTGCTTGCCGTGCGTGAGTTATCTTTCCCGCAAGATAGAAACGCCGACCTTGTGGAATATGATACCACCTACCCAAGCCCGCACGGAGTGGACTATTACCCGTTGCCGGACGGCCCGTATTTGCAACTAATCTTTGTAGGCAATAAACATATACCCTTTTGCACAATACGCTCAAAATGGGGCGGTTTTCGCAAGAATAAAAAGGAGTATTACGAAAGTTGCATCGGTAAAACTTTCTCAATAATCGTTAAGGAGAGCGAATAAAAGGAGGTACAGAAATGAAATTAAGACAGGCTAAAAAGATTTGGAAACAACATATTAAGAATGGTCGTGTTCCCTGTGGCAGTAGTTGGATTAACGCCCATAAAAGATTGGATAAAGACTACACCAGAAGGAACAATAAAAGGAATAAGTATAATACAGGAGCGTACAACTATGACTAAAAGATATTTGAAAACACCGGAAGAAGTGATTGACGCTTTACAGGCTGGTAAAAAAATTGAAGCAGGCGACTTTGAGTACGGGTTAGTTGGTGAAGTAATTATTGCTATTAATAAAACTGATAAAAGTTGGGCTGTGAATGCTGGGATATATTCGGACGATATCCCTTTCATTGACGAACCCGAACCTCTTAAATTGGAGGTAGGGAAATTTTACAAGACGAGGGACGGTAGAAAAGCGTGGATTACTGAGTGTACGGATTTAAAGGGAACCTTTCCTTTTAGGGTAGCCACGCAAAGGGAGTGCAGTACGTATGTCATAACCAAAGACGGCAGACGATATTTTGAAGATACTGACGGGACAGACCTCGTCGCCCCTTGGGAGGATTAAATGAGCGAATTTTTGGATTTTTTATACTGGTCGTTTTTTTGCGTATGGACTGGTATATGTATTAGGTTGGGACAAGCAACAGCAAATGCCATGCTGAAAAAGCCACACCCTTGGGAGGAGCATTAAATGACTGGTATTCAAATACAAATCTTTTTAGTACAGTTGCAAATAGCGATTTTAACAATCGCCTTGCTTGAAATTTGGTAGTTTTTTAGTTATACTGTATGTAGCATACACTTGGAACGGAACAAAAAAGTTCCGTTAGTCCGTTTTGAGGGCACCTCCACTAACTGGGGGTGCCTTTTTTATGTTAAAACAAATCTGCGACGTTTTAACCGCCTTGCGGCAGTATCTGCACCAAGCGCACCTTTGCGCGCAGGACAAAGGGTACTCCGCCCACTTACTCCTTAACAACATTTACGAGAGAGTTTCCGAAGATATAGACCGATTAAAAGAATTATACATCGGTTCTACCGGAGACACCTCTATTGCCAACGCAGAAGGCTCTCTTCTTGGCGCATTAAAATACATCCGCGCTTTAGAAGTTGCCCCCGATTTTAACGGTATGCTTAAAAATTGCCTTGTACTGGAAAAAAGTTCTGATGAACTTATCCGGCAGGGTATTTCTTTTTATTCAGAAAACAACGGCCACTTTGCACAGGGAATTTTGAACGCTTTGGGCGACACGGACGAACGCCGCTTAAAAGAAGTTTTTTTGTTAAAAACGGAGCTTGCAAAATGAGCGGAAAAGAAAACTTAAAACCCATCCGAAGCGTGGGCGAAGCGAGGGAAAAAGGAAAAAAAGGCGGTATCGCAAGCGGAAAAAGCAGGGCACGCCGCGCTACGTTGCGCCAAACTTTACTGGACTTGCTTTCAACCCCTATTGAAACCCCGTTTTCTGATAAAAAAATGCCGGCGGACCAAGCGTTGGCCTTTGGGCAAATTGTGCGAGCCGTGCAAGGGGACACGCAAGCGGCCGTATTTGTTCGCGATACCATTGGCGAAAAACCAAAAGACGTGGTAGATGCCAATTTGTCGGTACCTGTAATTATGGATGATATTTCCACGCCGGAGGCAAAGCGTGGCAAACGTAAAGCTAAGTGAATTAGTGGCCCCTGTGTTTTGGCCTGTATGGAAAGCCGTCAAAAAGGCGCGTTATACGCATTTTTGGCTTAAAGGGGGCCGTAGTAGCACCAAGAGTTCGGCGATTTCTGTTTTTATTGTTTTGCTTGTAATGTTGGACCCGCAGGCGAATGCCATTTGTTTTCGCAAAGTAAAAGAAACTTTGCGGGATTCGGTCTTTGAACAAATAAAGTGGGCCATAGAAAAATTGGGGTTGGGTGTGTATTTCAAATGCTCCGTTTCCCCTATGGAAATTACCTATTTACCCACAGGACAAAAGATTTTATTTCGGGGGGTGGATGACCCCTTAAAAATCAAATCACTTAAAACGGCCCGCGGCTATTTTAAGGTGGCGTGGTTTGAGGAGTTATCCGAATTTGCCGGAATGGAAGAGGTCAATAACGTTATATTGTCCGTTATGCGTGGCGGGGGTGGAAAACCTTTTATTTATTTTTATTCCTACAACCCTCCTCCGCAAGCAAGCAACTGGGTCAACGCGCAGGCCAACACCCCGCGCGCTGACCGGCTTGTCACAAGCAGTAGTTATTTGGATGTTCCCAAAGAGTGGTTGGGGGAAGCCTTTTTGAGAGAGGCCAACCACCAAAAGGAAACAAACGAGATACTCTACCGGCATATCTTTTTAGGGGAAATTACAGGTACGGATGGAGCGATATTCCCCAATGCGTGCAGCCGGAACATGACGGACGAAGAAATTGCCCAGTTTGACAATTTACGCCAAGGGTTAGACTGGGGCTATGTAAATGACCCGTTTTGCTTTGTCAAATTGCATTACGATTCCACCCGGCGGGATGTTTATATTTTTGACGAGATTTACGGCACCGGCATAAGCAACCGTGACGCCATAGATAAGGTGGACGCATTGGCCGACCCATACACGCCGATTTATGCCGATAGCGCCGAACCCAAGAGTATCAGGGAATTTAAGGATTCCGGGGTCTATGTAAAAGCGGCCGACAAAGGGCCGGGGAGCGTAGAGTTTGGTATTAAGTTTTTGCAGGGGCTATCGCACATTTATATAGACCCGCACCGTTGCCCCAATGCGTGGCGTGAGTTTAGTTTGTATGAGTTGGAAAAGGATAGAAACGGAGAATGGAAACACGAGCCGCCGGACAAGAATAACCATAGCATAGACGCAACGCGCTATGGGCTTTGTAAGGATACTTTAACATGGTAAAATTAGCAGACTTTTTTAGAAAAAAACACCCCGCAAAAACCGCTCCGGCCCCCAAGCCGGAAAAGGCGTTTGACCGCTTTTTGCAAATGCAACAAGAGCAGGCGGATTATTTGCCGGAAGAAAAGCTAACCCGTGAGGAACAGGACGAAATATTGCACCATGCTTTCCCTGTGCAAAAATCGGCCATGTACGACGCGCAAACGGGCACGCACGCCATGGACGAGGATTTTGGATTTTCCCAAATGCGCGGTCTTGTGACGGACGCGGCGCGTAGCGATGACCGTATTTTCCGTTTTTACGGCAAGCACTCTTTTTTGGGCTGGCAAATCTTGGCCTTGCTCAATCAAAACTGGCTTATTGCCAATGCGTGTTCTATTCCGGCAGATGACGCGGTGCGCCCCGGTTGGAAGAATGTAATTAAAAGCGAAAGCGGCGAAGACGTGGATAGCGCCGAACTGACCAATACCACACTTAAAAAGTATCACTTAGCCGAGAAATGCCGCCAACACGCCAAAAACTCTCGTGTTTTTGGGGTCTCTTACGCACTTTTTGCTATTGACGGCATAGATTACAGTAAACCTTTTAATTTGGACGGCGTGCGCCCCGGCAGTTTTAAGGGAATTAGCGTAATAGACCCTATTTGGGTCACTCCTCAATGGAGCGCCGGCGCATTAAATAATCCGTCCAGTCCTACTTTTTACGAGCCGACCTATTACCATATCAACGGTTTGGGGCGCATTCACGCCAGTCACATTATAAAGCTAGTGCATGAAGAAGTGCCGGATTTGTTAAAGCCCTCTTATTATTTCGGCGGGCTATCCCTATCGCAGGAGCTCTACGAGCGCGTTTACGCGGCGGAAAGAACGGCCAACGAAGCCCCGCTTTTGGCGCTTACCAAGCGGCTTTTGGTGGTGCCGACCAACTTAAAAGCATTAGCCGCCAAACCCAAACTGGCATGGGATTTGATTAAAATGCTGGTCTTTGGGCGGGACAATCAGGGCATTTATTTTACAGAGGAAGGGGAAAAAAGCGGCGTACACCAAATTGACACCTCTTTGTCTGATTTGGATGCGGTCATTATGTCGCAGTACCAACTGGTGGCGGCCATAGCGCGCATACCGGCCCACAAACTGCTAAAAACCGACCCCAAAGGCTTAAATAACAACGGGGAGTACACCATAAAGGACTATAACCAAGAATTACAGTCCTTGCAGGAAAAGGCGCTGCGCCCGCTCATTGAGCGTGCAAATGCGGTTTCCATGCGTGCCGACTTCCCGCTAGTTAAAGGCGTAAAAGAAATCATAACCGAATTTAACCCGATAGATATGCCGACGGAGCAGGAAAAAGCCAATGTGGAAAACCTGCAAGCGCAGGCGGCTTCTACCTTAGTGGCGGCGGGCATTTTAAGCCCGGAAGAAGTACGCAAAGCCTTGCGTGCCGAAAAGGGCGGCAAATATGCCGATATTGACCCCGAATTGCCCGCAGAAGAGGTGCCGGAGGATTTGGATATGCCGGACAATGAGAACGGCCCGCAAACGCCCAATTTAGGCACAGACGAATGGGACGAAAGCAAACACCCGCGCAAGGATAATGGGCAGTTTGGCACGGGGGGTGGGGAAAAAACAACCCAAAAAGAAAAAGGAGAGGCGCTCTTACTAGAAAGGGAAACTTCGGATAAAAAGGAGGAAGCGGAGGCTCTTTTGGAAAAAGAAAGGACCCAAAAAAATATTGACGATGTCCCGGCTGTTAGTTATAGGAAAGTTAACCAACAGGAAGCTTCAAAGTTGCAAAAAGCGCTTGGAATAGACTTGACTGGATTTGTCCATCAATTAACTGCCGGCGGCATTCGTCATATTTTCAAATCGCACGGAGACGAAAAAACAGAAAAAACGCGCGGACAACTTCCCATAACGAAAGAGGATATTTTACTTATTCCTCGTATCACAAAAGAATTTGACAATGTTTCGTTGGCAAAAGAGAAATCCGAGGGGCGTGATGTACTGATTTATAGTAAAAAAATCGGGGACCAGTATTTTTATTACGAAACAATTGGGGGCAAGAAAAATAAAACTTTGCAACCTAAGACATTCTACAAACGAAAGGCAAAGTGAACGGATTTGATGACTAATATCTAGTCCCCGGTATCCCTAACGTCCGAAGCGATTCACTTTGCTTATAAATAGTATAGCTCAAAAATACGGATTTTTCAAGTGTTTTTATGAACAGAAATAAAAAAGAACAAATCTTACTCGGCAAACCGCTTATCCCTAACGCGGGCGTGCGCACTTGGTACACCAAAGAACTTAACGACTTGGTGGCCCAAATGGACGAGCGCACGCGGCGGGAAGTGTTGGAAATCTTCCGCACGGTGGCGGACAAAGGCGGCAGCGTGGAAAGCCAAGAGCGCATTTTGCTTAGCAAACTGGAACGCTACTACGAAGATTTGTTTAAGCGCAAAGCCAAGGAGCTGGGGCAAGCTATGGTCAGCAAGCAAAACCGTAGCGTTTCTGCCGCTTTGCGGGCCAGTATCGCGGGGTTTGTGGGGCAACAAGCGTTTGTGCCGGTAAAGACATTCACGCTATCCGGTGCGGTATTAAAGGATTTTAAGGGTTCCGTAAACCAAAATGTAAACCTTATCCGCTCTTTACAGAGTGAGTATTTTACGCGCATTAAAGGGGCGGTTTATAGAGCTATTATAGACGGCCAAGGCTCCGGCTACTTGCGGGACGAACTGCTCAAATACGGGGCTGCCGGAAAGCGCCGGGCGCGCAATATTGCACGGGACCAAACGCACAAGGCTTATGAAGCCCTGTCCCGCGCCCGCATGAAAGAAGCAGGTTTGCAGTATTGGCAATGGGAACACGGTGGCGGCACCAAAACGGTGCGTCATTACCATATTTTAGATGCAAGCAAAGGGGGGCTAAATCACAGCGTACATAAAATGGGCGAAAAGGCCTATGATGAGCACGCAGTGCGGAAAAAAGGCGGCTCTTATGAAGGGAAGCCTGTTTGGCCCGGCGAATTGCCTTTCTGCACTTGCCGTATGCGCCCTGTGATTAAGTTTGATTAATTATGAAACAAATAGACCACAACCAGTTTTGGCTTATTAAAAATAACCCAATAACCAAGGCGGGGGTATTCCCGTATTTGGGCAAGCAAATCAGCCCGTCCTTAGAGCCGGACAAAATTTATCAGGTATACCGCCCGGAAGAAGAAATCAAAAAAGCGGCGGATACATTTAAGTTGGTCCCCTTGGTGGATGACCACACTATGCTAGGTCCTGCTTTTACTCCGGCAGAGCAAAAGGGCGTGCATGGAGTATTGGGCGAAGATATACAGGAAAGAAACGGTACTCTGTTTGCGGATGTGAAAATCTTTTCTGAACAGTTAAAGCGCGAAATACAGGACGGTAAAAAAGAGCTGTCTTTGGGGTACTTTTGCAAGTATGACTTAACGCCGGGGCAGTACAACGGTATGCACTATGATGCCGTGCAGCGCGACCTAAAAGGCAACCATATTGCCTTGGTGGATAATGGGCGCATGGGGCACGATGTGCGCGTTATGGACGCCATGGCGTTTGACGCGTTGGATATTGTGGGCACTATGGACGAGAACCCAAACCATAGCTCCAAAAACGGACAGTTTATCTCCGGCGGCGGTACGGGCAAAAAAACCGAAACCGGGTCACAGCAAGGCGCTTCTTCTGCCCCTATAGAAATAACGGGCAACGAACTGGGGGACTATAAAGACATTAAGGAGCTGCGCCAAAAGGCTGTTGATTATTACAAAAACAATTTACAGGGAAAATATGCGCAAAACCCCAAACTGGGTAAGGTGCTTTTTAGCCGGAAAGGTAAAAAGGAATTTGGGCACTTTTCCGCGAACCCGGACAAATTAAAAATGGTGGTAGCGCTAAAAAAGATACTTGATACAAGCAGTGATGTAAAAACGGAAGACTTGCATAAAAAACGCAACGATGGCGCGGTACGTTTCCACAGGGTAGCAGGGAAAGTAAAAATCGGAACAGAAACAGAAAGCCGTGCGGTAAAAGTATTAGTTTGGGAAGACAGAGACGGCAATAAATTTTATGACTTGGAATTACCAAAATAAAAACCCCAGCCGTTGGGGACACCACATCACAAGTGCGGGCCGCGGCCGGAGCTAATAATAGTATAGCCAATTAATCCCCAAAATACAAGGAGAAATTTTATGAAAAACTTATCCGAAATGAGCATTTCCGAAATGTTGGAAAGCGCCACCGACGGCATGAACCTATTTATAGAAGAAGATGTAAGCAGTACAAATCACGGGGTTGGCGGTAAAGACGCCGCCCCCGGAAAGGAGAACGAAATGGATAAAGTAAAACAAGCCATTGAGGCAATCAAGGCCCTGTTCGCCGACCCCGAAGCGGGGGACAAAGACGGCAAACTGGCCGAAATCCTCGGTACTTTGGCTCCGGCCGCGCCTGCGGACGATAAACCCGCCAAGGATGAGGACGTGGATAAGCGTGCGCTGATTGACGAAATCGGCGGCATTTTGAACGGCAAGGTAGATGAAGAAATCCTCCGCACCGTACTCAAAAAAGCCAAAAAAATCGCCTACAACGCCAGTTCTGCCGGCTCTGCGGATGATAACAACGCGGACCCGCTAAAAACTAAGCAAGTCAAAGAAGCGGACGAACAATTGACCGACAAAGTCAACGGTATGGAAAAAGCGGTGGACGAACTGCCCGCCAAGCTGTTGCAGATGATTGCGCAACGCGATGCGCTCTATCAGCAAGTAAGCGCGCTCGTTGGTACGTTTGACCACGCTACCATGACCGAAGCGCAGGTAGCCCAGTATGCCTGCGACAAATTGGATGACCTCAAAGGCACTCCGGCCGATAAAGCCGTGGACGTGCTAAAGGGTTATCTGAAAGCCCAAAAACCCGTGCAAATCCTGTCTATGGACTCCAATGTTCAAACTGATGAAAAGGACGCAGGGTTTGAGGCGTACCTGAAGGGGGAAAAATAACTATGTCTGTTCAAAAGACTGTAAACACTAAACTCGCATTCGGTTTGCCCGGGGAGTTTTACGACGACACCCCGCGCAGAAACCGCGCCTATAAGCTGGCTAACAATGCCGCCGCGGTGCCGACCGTAGGCTATGCCTTTACGGCTACGGCCAATGAAGGGGAAGCCCAGCCCGGTGGTACCGGCGCGTTTGCCGGGATTTTGGTTAACCCTAAAGAGCAAGTCTTGCGCGGCGGGTTGAATCCGTCCTTGGCTTTAACGCAAGGCGCAATCGGCACACTCTGCTCTTTTGGGCATGTGATTGTGGTTGTAGCTGCCGCCGTGACGGAAACGTCCTTGCCGGTTTACAACACCGCTACGGGGGCTATCAGCGGGGTAGCGGCCGATGCAACTTCTGCCGGCTCCGGCTATGCGTTTATCCCCAATGCTAAATTTGTTTTTCACTCCGCCGCTGCGGGCGGCTTAGCCGTGTTGGAACTCAACGGCTTTGCCAATGCCCCCGCTAAGGCCGGAGCATAAGGAGTATAAAAGATGAAAGAAACTCAAATTATTCAAAGATTCTCTCCCGCACAATGCCGGCCCTTTGCTATGGATGCCGGAACGAAAGACTCCACCCTGCGTAAGTTGGGTATCGGCGTAAGCCAAAAGGCGCTTTCTGATTACCGCCGCTTATTTGCCCAAGACGCCACCGGCCCCGCGGGTATTACCACGCCCTCTGCGGCGACGCCTGTGCAGTTTTTGCAATGGTGGAACCCGGAAATCGTGGAAGTAGCCACCGTGCCGACCGACGCCGATGAAATTATCGGCAAAACCACGGCGGGCACTTTTGCCGATGAAGAAATCGTGCAGCCCATTGTGGAACACATCGGGCAAGCGCACCCGTACGGCGATTTAGCCAATCCGCGTTTAGCCTCTTGGAACGTGAACTTTGAAGCTCGCACCATTGTGCGCTTTGAAGAGAGCATGGAAGTGGGCGTATTGGAAGAAGAACGTGCCGCCAGAATGCGCATGAACTCCTCCAAGGAAAAACGCGCCGCTTGCGCCACTGCGTTGGAAATTGAACGCAACTTAATTGCTTACAATGGCTTTGCGGACGGAGCAAACAAAACCTACGGTTTGTTGAACGACCCCAACCTGCCGGCCTATGTGACGGCGGCCAACAATGCCGGTGCTACTAGCACCAAATGGGCGGACAAGAGCTTCTTGGAAATTCAAGCTGATGTGCTTTCTATGATTGCCGGCTTGCAAAATTCCAGCAAGGGTTTGTATAACCCCAAAACCAAAGGGGCTACGTTGGTCGTGGCCTTAGAAGCCGAACAGTACCTCAACAAAACTAGCGAATACGGTGTTTCTGTAGCCAAATGTCTCTCGGATACCTATCCGCGCATTACGGTCAAATCTACCGTGTTTTTGAACGACGCCAACGGCGCGGCTAACGTAGCCTACTTGGTTGCCGATGAAATCAACGGGAAGAAGGTCGTTGAGCAGTATGTGCCGGAAGTGTTGCGCTTTTTGGGCGTATTTAACAAAGGCAAAAGCTACGAAGAATTTTTTGCCAACGCCACCGCCGGGGTTATGGTCAGACAGCCTATCGGTGTGTACCGCTTGAGCGGTATTTAATTTGGGCCCCTATTCTCCGGGCTCGGGGCGGGTTTCCGCCCCAGCTCGGGGATAGGACACAGGAGAATAGTATGCCTTATATCGTCAGTTCTTTAAGCGCGGACAACCGCTATGCTTTTTATGAAAAAACCAGCGGCAATGTGTTGCGCGTTAAAAAAGAAATTTTAATTAAAGGCGGCGCTAATGTGACGGATAAAAAAACGCTGCTAACCCCTCACGGGGCCGTGACGGAAGTTTCCGAGCAAGATTTGGAACTCCTCAAAACAAATATCGGTTTCAAAAATCATTTGGAAAAAGGATTCCTTAAAATTGTGAAAACCGACAGCAAATACAAGGCCGAAGAGACGGCGGAAAAGATGAGCACCAAGGATAAATCCGCCCAACGTACTCCGGCGGATTATGCGAAAGAGGGCAGAAAAGCCCCTCGTGCCGGCAGAGGTAAATAATTATGGCGGGGAATGTAATTACTGTGACGGTGGACGGAATGCGCCAACAACTGCCGTATTTTGCCGATACGACCAAATACCCAAACGCGGTACTGTCCGTGGATTTGGATAATGCGCAGAATTACATTTCCCCGCTTGATTTGGGGCCGTTAAAAGGAAATTCCCGCGTTTATGCGGTGTACCTTATGGCGGGGCACTTGCAACTCTTGCGCGACCGTTTAAGCAAGGGACAAACCGGAACCGGCATAAAGACGGGGGCCAGCGTGGATAAAGTCAGCGTGACGCTTACGCCTCCGCCTTTTAAGGACCAGTACGATTATTGGCTCAATTTAACCCCATTCGGCGCAGAACTGCTTTTTCTGCTTAACAGCGTGACGGGGGCCGGTTGGTATATCGGCGGTAGTGACGAGAACGTATTTAGATGAAAATAAAAAGGACCGATAAAATACGGCAAGTTATTAAGAGCGTTTCCGATTTGGGAAATGTCCGCATTATGGCTGGTTGGGTTCGTCCGGGGCAAAAACACGGGGACACCAAATTGACTATGGCACAACTTGCCTACGTTATGGAATATGGAGTAAAAGTAGGCAAAAGACCGTACATCCCGCCGCGGCCTATGCTGCGCCTTACAGGACGTTTGAAAAGCAAAAACTGGGTGCAACAGGCCGGGAAGTTGGCCAAAAGCGTTTTGGAAGGAAAGGTAAAAGGAAACACCGTGCCCCACAAGTTAGGAGCGCTAATCGCCGATGACATTAAGGGCGTGATGAATAATTCCATTTTGTTTGCACCCAATGCGCCGTCCACGGTGCGCAAAAAAGGCAAAAACACCCCGCTGCTTGATACATTGGAATTGGTCAATGCAGTTTGGTACGAGGTCAATCCGAGGGATAAATGATACTAAACAATTTACTGGAAGAAGCCTTTGATATAATCCCCACGCAACCCTTTGAATACTGCGCTTTTAAGGGTAAGACGGTCAACGGATTAGGAGCCTTTGTTAATGAGTATGCCGCCCCGGAGCAATGTTATGGCAGCATACAAGCCTTGGAACAAACGCAGTACGAAAAACTGGGTCTTAATTTTGAGCGGGAATACCGCGCGGTATATGCCAGCGTGCCCATGAAAGGGCTAGATAAACAGGAAACGCCGGATATTTTAATTTTTGATGGGCGGCGTTGGAAGGTGCTACGCAATACACCGTGGGCCCATATTGACGGTTGGAACGGCGTTATTGTCACGCCGGATGAAGAAAATACAACGCCGGAGGCGTCCAATGAAAACGGACAACCAAATAACGGCTGATTTGATTACTTTTATTAAGGCGGGTTTGGCGGAGTTTGCGCCTTGGCCGGTCTTGCAGAGTTATCAGCCAACACGCGGACATTACCCGCGGCCTTATATTTTGTTGCACCGTTTGGGAGAAACGCTGATAGGGCAACTGCAAGTATGCTCTTTTAAGCCGGAAAACGGGGGGCAACTGGTACAAAGCACTTGGCAAATTGACGCCGTGCGCTATGCCCAAGTGACGGACACTACCGACACTATCGGAGCCGGGGACGTGCTCAAACGCCTGCGCAATTGGCTAATGTCAGACGAGGCGGCGCGGCAACTGCGGGCCAAGGGATACAATGTGCTGCGCGTGGGGCAAATTGTCACTCCGGCCATAGATACGGAGACGGACACGTTCCAAATTTTGCCCAATTTTACATTGGATTTAATTTACAAACAGACGTACGAACAAAAAACGCCGGACATTACTTCGGCGAAGCCAATAATCAAAGGAGTATAAGATGATTAGCCAAAACAAGTATGTAGCTATAACATCCGGCGTGGGCGGCCAAGCGGCCGTTAGTGCCAGAGAGCCTATCCTGCGCTTATACACTACCAACAACCTTATGCCTACCGGCACGGTGTTGGAGTTCCAAAACGCCGCAGGGGTAGGAGATTACTTCGGCTTTAACAGCCGCGAATATGCCGTTGCGCAAAGGTACTTTGGTTTTGTAAGCAGACAACAGCAAAGCCCTTCCAAAATCAGCTTTTGCGCGGATATTTCTAATGGCAAAGCACCTTTTGTGCGGGCATCTTCCGCACCGGCGCTTTTGAGCGTTTTTCAGACCGTCAAGGACGGAGCATTCACCCTGTCCATGGCGGGGCTTACGGCGGAAATTTCCGGGTTGGATTTTTCTTCCGCCAAGTCTTACACCGATGTGGCGCAAGCCGTGCAAACCAAAATCCGCGCCGCCCAAACTGCCAGTACCATGTGGACGGGAGCCGTATTTGCGTTTGATGCAGAACAGGGCGTGTTTACCCTAACCGGCGGGGAAGTTGCGGCGGGTGCTATTGTCGCTCTTACTGCCGGAACGGGTGGAACAGATATTAGCCCTATGCTTAAAATGGACCAAAATTCTGCCCCGGTTGTTTCCCAAGGGGTCGGTGCTACGGCTTACGGACAAATGCTTTCCGATTCGTTAAGTCTGTCTAACAATTACGGCACGTTTGCTTTTTTGAATCAGCCGGAAAATGAAGCCATTGTGCAAATTGCCCAGTGGACCCAAGCGCAAAACTTGGCAGGCGGCATGTATCTGCAACCGGTGGCGAAAGAAGATTACCAAACGGTTCAAAAGTTAGTTGAAGATTTTAGCGGCACGGCCTTAATTGCTGATGCGTTTACGCCTTATTCTCTGGCGTGGTTGGTGCCTGCGTGCGTGGCCGCTGCCACTAATTTTAACCGCGTCAACGGCACGCAAAACTATATGTATAAACAGCTTTCCGGCGTGGAATCTTCCGTCAATACGGATAGTGAATATGATGATTTAACGGCGGCGCGTGTCAACTTTTACGGCAGTACCCAACAAGCCGGCACGCAAATTGCCTTCTTCCAACCCGGCAGTTTACAAGGGGATGTGGAAGACATGGGCGTTTTTATGAATGAACTTTGGCTTAAAGACGCGGCTACGGTGGAATTTTTGAACTACCAACTGGCTGTGTCTAAATGGCCTGCCAACTTGTCCGGCAAGGCTATTGGGGACGGACTTTTGCAAGGCGTAATTGAACGCGCCAAAAAGAACGGCACTATTGCGCAAGGCAAAGCGCTAACCTCTACCCAAAAGGCATATATTACCAGCCTGACCGGCGACGAAGACGCTTGGCGCAGCGTGTATTCGGAAGGCTATTATCTGTATTCTCAAATCGTACCCGTCACCACGGGGGAAAATACGGTGTATGAATACCAGTACACTTTGGTTTATTCCAAAGGCGATAGCGTGCGCAAAGTCACCGGCACGCATACATTAATTTAGGAGGACAAAAATTATGAAAGATGTCAGCGCCACCGGCGTAAAAATAACGGTCATTACCGTTCCGACCTATCCCCAAGGGTTTGAAGTCAGCGAATTTGCAGATAATGCGGACCCGTTGGACTTTCCGCCCACTCAAATTGCCGATTATGGCATGGGTGTTAATGGGGACCTTGTCACTTGGACCAAACCTGTACCGTTGGAAATCACGTTAAACGTCATTCCTAATACGGACGCGGATAAAAACTTGGGTATTCTATACGATATGAACCGTGCGGCCAAGGGTAAAATTTCAGCGCAGGACTTGGTCACGCTGGTTGCCTCGTACCCGGACGGCACCCGCAAGATTTTTTCTAACGGGAAACTGATTTCCGGCGTTCCGGCCAACGGCGTATCTTCCGACGGCCGCATTAAGACAAAAGAATACAAATTTGTCTTTGAAAACAAAATCAATTAATAATAACCGGAGAATAGATTATGGAACTGTTGGAGCCCAAAGAAGTAGTAATAGACGGATGTACTTTTCGCATAGGCAAATTCCCAGCCGTGGCAGGGCGTGAGATTATTACCAAATATCCGCTCAGCAATATCCCGCGGCTGGGAGACTATGCCGTAAGCGAAGAGATTATGCTTAAGCTAATGAGCTTTGTGGAGCGCATTACCGAGCCGGAAGGCCGCGCGGTGCGGCTAACCACTAAAGAATTAGTTAATAATCAGGTGCCTTCCTGGGAAACGCTGGTCAAACTGGAAGCCGCCGCGCTGGAGCATAATTGCAGTTTTTTTCAGAATGGCAAGACCTCGGATTTCTTCGCAAAGTTAGGGGCTCTTGCCCAACAGAAAGTTGTAGAAATATTGACGGATTTATCGGGGACATTATCACGGCAGGCAAAGCCACATACCAAGAATTAAAGACCGTCTATACCTTGCAAGAGGCTATGCAAATTTGGGAAACTATCGCCGTTTCTAAGTACAACGAATATATAGCCTCCGAGCAAGCCTTAAAAAGAACCCAACGCCGATAACCAAACGCAAAGAGAGATAGAATTATGGCCATTACCGATGTATTTGGATTAGTGTTTGAAACCAACGGCTCACAAGCCGTCGTTAAGGAATTTGCCAACGTGCAAAAAGCCGCAGACTCGGCCGCCAAGTCAGCGGGGAATAGCGCCGTTTTTACCCAAAAGGCCGAAAAAGGCTTTATCGGGTTAAAAAATGGGGTTGTAAAAGCACTGGCCCCCTTGGCTGCCTTTGGCGTGATACTAAACCGCACGATAAACTTTGCCAATCAAGGCGAAGGGCTTTTGTTTATGGCTAATTCGGCCACCGTGGCGGCGGAACGCTTTACGGCTTTGGCTATGGCGGCGGAGCGTTTAGGGGGCAGCCGCGCCGGAATGGCTGCTTCTTTGGGGTCTTTAAGTTCGTCCCTTATGGGCATACGACGCGGGGAAGAGAACGGCTTAACGCAAGCGGCCATGTACTACGGGGTAAAGTTTTACGGCCCAAGCGGTGGCGTAGCCACGCCGGAAGAGATGTTGGAAAATATCGCCCGCGCTATGGAAGGGCGCTCGGCCGCAGAGCAAATGGATATGGGCCGCATGTTGGGGCTTGATGAGGGAACTATCCGTTTGCTCCAACGTGGTGTACGGGGCCTTAGGCAAGAAATGGCTTTAGCCAAAAAGTACAACCCGTTTGACGAAAAGACCCTTAAAAACGTGCAGGATTTCCAATACTCCCTGCGGGAGCTAAAAGCCGCATTCTCCATGGTGGCAGGGCAATTTTTGCGGGATTTAATCCCGCATTTCAAGCGCTGGGCGGAAATGGGCAAAGAAACTTTTGACTTCTTAATCAATCATAGCGACGAGGTCAAACTGGCTATGGCCGCGATAGGTGGTGTTATCTTGGGCGCGTTTGGCCCGCTCTATTTGCTGGGTGGGTTGCTCATATTGCTAGTGGACGATTTTGCCACGTTTGCCCGCGGCGGAGAAAGCGCATTGGAGCCGTTGTGGAAAATGATTATGTCTATTCGCAAAGGGTTGGAATTTATCAAGGAACTGCTGCATGATAATATGGAGCAAAAAATTTCGGATGCCCAAAAGCGCACGTTTTTTTGGCAGTTGCCTAAGGTGGATAAAGACGGCAACGTCCAAAAAGGTAAAAATATTCTGTCTATGATGTCTCCGGGTAGCGGTAGCCTGTTGGATAGGTTTACGCAAGGGCTGTTAAATCCCATTTTTAATAACCAAATAGAAATTAATGTGTCCGAAAGCGGAGACCCGCAAAAGACCGTCAATGCGGTCAGCAGCGGGCTGCAACGCTCTGGCATTTTAGAGGCGGAGGATGCGTTGGCAACAGCGCAGGCAAATTGATATGAGTACCATTCAACAGCAAATTGACCAAATGGCCGGAAAGGGATTTAGCGTGACGAACCTCGCCTTAAATGTCGGCGGGGCCTTGGCTCTTGCCAATAACGGAAAAGACGTATTTATTTCCACGAACGACAAAGAGAACCCGCGCGAATTACTGGTATCCTCTGCACAAGACGGCTTAGGCTTTGCCGCGGAGTATGCGGGGCTAAATAGCGTAATTATGTATGCGGACGTAAAAGAGCCAAGCCGCGTTATGGAACACCCTTTGGAAAACGGTGCCGTGGTGGCGGACCACCAAGTGCAAATGCCGGTGGAGATACACCTACAAATTGTCATGCCATATTACCGCCATGACGATATAGTGGACGAACTGCGCCGGCTCAAACAAACCGGGCAATTCGTTTGCGTACACACCAAAGGCGGAGTTTATCCGAATATGGTGTTTACTGACATTCCGCACCGCGAAGCTGCTGAAAATGTCAGCCGCCTTTCTTTTGACTGCACGTTGAGGGAAGCCTTTATTGTAGAGGGCCAAAGTAGCCAACTGGCGGAAAAGGATGTTCTCCATGTTTCCAACGCTTCTACCGTCAAGGGCGGACAAAAAAAAGGAAAAGAAGAGTCTGTGTTATATAAAAACGCCCTGACTCCGCTAGCCAATTTGTATGTAAAAATTTTCGGATAATTTTATGCAAGAAATACCTTTAGAAAAACAACCAAACCAAGAGTTTACTATCACACTTAACGCTACGCCGTATGTGATTAAACTGCGCACGTTGGAAACGGGGGCCACAACGGCGGATATACAGGCAAACAATGAGCCGCTCATTAGTGGGCTGTTGTGCCGCGCCAATGAACTGTTAATCCCTTATCCGTACAAAGCCCGCAACGGAAACTTTGTATTTACAGACGCAGGGGAAGAGTACCCCCACTATACCCGCTTTGGGGACACGTGCAAGTTATACTTTTTAACCCCGCAGGAGCTTAACAATGCTAACAACTAAAATGCCCAAAAGATATGCGCGTGTAGAGGTGGAAGTTGGCCAACAAAAGGATGAAAAAAGCCAAATAATCACGCACAATTTAGAAAGTTTTGAGGGGCTTAATGTGCGCTTTAACATTACCAAGCGCCGCGGCAGTACCATGAACAGGGCAGAAATTGCCATTTGCAACTTAAAAACAAGCACCACCGAGTATTTAACAACAATTAATGCGTTGGGTAAAGACCAAAAGGAGCGTAAGGTTATCCGCCTGTTTGCGGGGTATGAAGATAACGCCGGACAAATTTTTGAGGGAGATATTATACGCGCCTTACCTTCCGCACCGCCCGACACTTGGATAACGGCCCAATGTTTGAGCGGGTATCACAACAATATGCAGTTGGTCACGTTGGATTTGAAAGGCGGCGTAAGTGTTAAACAGGTATGCACATTAGTAGCCAAACAGCTTAAACTGGAATTAAACTGGCTCAGTAAATCACAAAAAAAACTGGACCAGTTCAAATACCAGGGCCCCATGACAAAGGCCATAGAAGAGTTAAACCAAATCGGCGGGATTGTGGCATACCAAGATGACCGTTTTTTAGTGGTGGAAGATGAAAAAATGACCGCCCCGGCCGCCGGAACGTGGATAAAGACTTTTTCTTTGGAAAGCGGCCTAATCGGCCTGCCGGAGCCGGATTTGTTCGGTGTTAAATTTAAGGTGCTTTTAGACCCTGCCCTAAAATGCGGGCAGCCGGTCCGGCTGGAAAGCAAACAAATACCGGCCGCCAACGGCGTGTATTACATTTATTCGCTAACGCACCGAGGGGAACTGCGTGCAGAACCTTTTTATACGGAGCTTTCGTGCAAAAACTATGACGCAAAAAACTAACCCCTCTTATCCCGCTTTTAATCCGGCCGATATGGAAGGGCTGGACGGGCTTATGACGTTGTTTAAGCGCTCTTTGCTAATGTCGCTGCGCGTAGCGTTGCCGGCGGTGGTCAAGAGCTTTGACTCGGCTGCCAATCGCGTGGACTTAACTCCGGCAATTACTTCGGCCTCTAATAATGGGGAAACCGTCACGCTGCCCGAGCTTTCTGCCGTGCCGGTATGTACCGCCGGCGGAGGTGGTTTCGGAGCCTCTTTCCCCTTACAAGCGGGGGATACAGGTTGGGTTATTTTTTGCGATAGGGATATTAGCCTGTTTAAGGACAGCGGTGTGATTTCTCCCGCCAATACTAACCGTTTGCACAATTTAGCAGACGCCGTCTTTTACCCGGATGTTATGGGTAAAATCAAAGTGGCTGACGCAGGTTGTGCCGTATGGCAAAAATTGGACGGCAGCGTTAAAGTGGTCTTGTCGGACAGTTCGGTTTCAATTACCGGCAACACGAACATAAAAGGGGATTTGTCTGCTACGGGGAATGTGTCTGTTTCCGGCAAAGTGACCGCCACAGGCACAATAACCTCCGGGGCGGACGTAATAGCGGGGGGAATTTCTCTCAAAGCCCATGTTCACGGTGGGGTGACGGGCGGCCAAGGTACAACGGGGGTTCCGCAATGACACAAGAATTATACGAGGTTATTTTTCGCGGATTACAAGCCAAATATCCGGGGCAGCCCATAGGCCCGCGTTGGCGGAGCATTTGCGCCACTTTGGACGAATGGGACGAAAGCAAACATCCCCGCAAGGACAATGGGCAGTTCGGCACGGGGGGTGGGGCAAATACTCTTAAAAACAGGGAGTACAAACAAAAAGTATCCAAGATGTTCAAAGAGGCAATTTCTGGACCTGTGCATGACCTAAAGGTTTATTCTTTTAGAAAATTGGATAAAAAGGAAAGTGAAAAACTGCAAGCAGAAACTGGTCTTGATTTAGAAAATTATTCACACAGTATATCCAATATAGGAATTAAGCATGCATGGAAACAACATGGGAATGAAAAAAATGAAAATCTGCGTGGACAGGAAGCTATTACGGAAAAAGATTTAGAATTAATCCCAGAAATTACTCTAAATTATGATTCGGTTCATGTATCTTCAGAGCAGTCGGAGGGGCGACCCGTTCTTGTATATAAGAAAAAAATGGGAGTTGAATATGTATATTTGGAAATGGTTTTAGGAAAAAATAAAAAGGAA
>ERZ1034626.569-NODE-569-length-26664-cov-22.381638_pt1 | contig 26664 bp, 29 predicted proteins | sample MGYA00520652_ERZ1034626 | MGnify/ENA primary metagenome ERZ1034626 (study PRJEB33766, sample SAMN09781765) | gut metagenome | biome: gut microbiome | host: Homo sapiens | place: Madagascar | study: EMG produced TPA metagenomics assembly of the PRJNA485056 data... | reverse complement strand
ATTGGGCAATGTAGTAGTTCAATAGTAGTGTTTGGTTATGGAAACGAGGATTCTGGTACTTATGAAGAATACGAAATTGCTGAAAAAGCAGGAAAATATATAGTACCTATTAAAAAGACAGGATTAGCAGCTGAAAACATATATGAAAAGTTGAAAAAGCAGGAAAAAATTGGTGAAATGGTTTTCTTGGAAAAAGAAAGCAAGATAAATAATATGGTTCAAGGAATTGTACGGCTTTTAATTGAACACAAAGAAAAAAAAGAAAATGAATTAAGGGAGAAAATGTTTTCGGGAATTGCTCTTTCAGGAATAAAAGTTTTTATAAGTTATCATTACCAATGTGATAATAAAGTTGCTAAAGAAATTACCAATATTGTAAATAAGGATAGAACGAGTTTGTTTACCGTATTGCAGGAACAAGTAAAGAAAAATGATTCAGAAAGTATAAAAAGGTGGGTGGATGAAGAAATAAAGAAAACTAGGTTTACTATACTGCTTATAAGTAAGGAAACTTTTGAAAGAGAATATGTATCTTATGAGATAACTAGAAGTAGAGAAAATGGTAATACGATAATTCCTATTTTAATTGATAATGAGGAGAATGCTTTTAGCGAAGAAGATATTGAGACTCTATCGAAAAAATTGCCAAAAACAAATTGTAAAAGAATTAGAAGGTGGATTAAAGATTGTGGAAAAGAGAATGTTTTACAATGGTTGAACGATGCGTTAGGGGTATGATAGAATAATTGCAGTGGCAACAGTTTGGCAACAGAAAATCAGTAAGCTAAAATAAAATATGTAAATGAAGTAAAATATCGGCAGATTTCAAATAACTGAATATGATAAAAAACTTGCACTTGAGGAAAAGAAACCAAAAAGCTGGTGTAAAAGTGTTAGTGCGTTTGCGAATACGTTTGGTGGTGCTTTAATTTTTGGCATTTCTAATGATGGACAGGTTGTTGGACTTAATGATCAGGAAGGGGATGCTGAAAAAATAAGTGAAATCATAAAATCAAGATTAACTCCGATTCCGGAATTTAAGCTGAGATTCCATAAAACGGATGATGGAAAGATTTTGGTCATCCTTGAAGTATATAAAGGAGACGAAACACCATATTATTATTCGGGAGATGGAGTACTGGAAGCCTATGTTCGAATTGGAAATGAAAGTGTAAAGGCAACCGCAACGGAATTAAAGCGTCTTGTCCTCAGAGGAAAAAATACTTCCTATGATTCGCAGAATTCTACCTATAAGGTGGAAGATTATGCTTTTTCAAAGCTTAAAGACGGGCACATTATTAGGATATAATACCGAGAAAAATTATTTGTGGTTAGAAGAAGATATAGAACAGATAAATAATAATGGATTACAATATCTTATAAACCAAAAGTCTTTTGCAGGCTTAATCAGATGGTTAGGAACATTGGAAAATTTGTCTGAACGTGCTGTAGAATCTGGAAATGTAGTTTATTATGTTGATTATTTGTATAAAATTCAAAAGAAGTTACAAAACACAATAGGCAAAGAGAAGTTCTCATTGGAAGAAGAAATGGCTTTGGCAGAGGCAATAGTTGATAATGAAATCGATACATTTGCATCAAATTATAAAAACTTATTGGGAATATTATTGCTATATCAGGAGTATAGCAGAAAAGAGTTAATTGGAATAAAAGAAACATTTCGACAAAGTGCTGTGGTGGCGGTATATAGCAACTGGTAGAGTTATACAAGTTATTTCACCAGAGGGAAAATGTAGAAGATGCTTTCTCTGTGAATGGAGTATTTAACAGAGTGGAAGAAAGCGATTGTAAATGTAATAGTCTCACCAGTCTCAAAATATTCTTGAGACCGGTGAGACTAACTCAAATAGAATGCATCCTCAACTTGGGGAACAACTAATTAAATTCATTCATAGCATCCACATAATCCTGCAATCCGCTTTCCTTTAATGCTAATTTGGCATACAGAAGAGGTGCTTCCTCTGCCAGCCGGTAAAGATAAACAATATCATTTGGGTCATCAAAGGTAACGGAGGAATTACATTCCTTACAACGGATAATAAGAACAGAGTTCTCACCGATATTGATAATGACGGAGTCTGTGGCAGGCTCATACATACCAAATTGAAAATTAAGATTGTTGTTCATAGCGGTCTCCTTCCCACAGATATTTGGCACCATCCAAGAGGTCAATAATAGCTGTAAGCATATTGGTGTATTCTGTTTGCAATTCCCTGATTTCATCCGAAGCAGGAAGTGTATCAGACGTGGCATCAGTTAAGGTAAATGCCTTCTGCATTTTAAGTAATTGCAGATACAGAGCATTAACAGTCTGTACAAGAGGATATATGGTTTCTTTCTTGCCGACAACGCAGATGCGGTTATAGATGCAGGAACGGACAAAGTAATCTTTTTTCATCATGCCGCTGGCAAGGATGCGGGCTTCGATTTGTTTACGTTCAGCATCACTGATTCTAAAACTTATAGTTGGGTGTTTGCGTTGATTGCTCATAGAAAAGCTCCTTTCATAGTGGGTGTGGCAGCAGGCACAGTTAAGCACCCGTAAGCCACATTTGATTATTCGTTGTGAGTAATAAAAAGTAGATTATATCAAGCTGATGGAAAATTATCGGTGCAGATACTGCAACTAATTTGCTACTAAAAACTTTGAAAACGATGCGAAAAGAGCGATATATTGCGAAATAGATGTGCCCAAAATGTAGGAAATATCAGTATTTATGAGTTGCCGATAAAAAACTCGGGAAGAGTTTGAATAACGGATTAAAATGCCGAAAGCCTGTATTTATGCGGGCTTCCGGCATTTGTTTTATCAAATGGCTCTAGTTTGGCTCTATTTGTGGGCGGGATAAGGGTTGCGAAAGCACTGATGGAGAAATAAATGCATAATGGTAAGGGAAAAGTGATATATGCATCTTGGAAGCACAGCAATACTGAAAATTATAAGTTCAGCTGGAACAAAAAGTATGTTATGTACTGGAGAATTCCGGGGATCTGTGGGGAGTAATTGCGGGAAAAAAGGGAAAAGCGTATAATGCAAGAAAATAATGTTTTCACAGTGTAAAATAGAGGAGAGAACTATCATGCAGAAAATACTGATTGTAGAAGATGATACAAATATCAATAATCTGCTTCAGGAAGCATTATCCAAAGCAGGCTATTCCTGTGAGCAGGCGTTTTCCGGAACTGAGGCAAAGCTGCTTTTGAATATGCAGGAGCATAGCTATGCACTGGTGTTGCTGGATTTGATGTTGCCGGGAATTACAGGAGAAGCAGTTCTGGAGGAAATACGGAAAAAGGGAAATCTTCCGGTTATTGTTTTGACTGCGAAAGATAGCTTGGATGAAAAGGTAAAGGTTTTAACTAGTGGGGCTGATGATTATATAACGAAACCTTTTGAAATCAGAGAGGTACTGGCAAGAATTCAGGTACAGCTTCGTCATACAGAAGAAAAGGAAATAAAAGAATCTAACCTTTCGTTCAGAGAGATGGTATTGAACAAAGCTACTTTTCAGGTCAGCATTGGTGGAAAAATACTTCCTAAGATAACAAGACAGGAGTTTGCGATTTTAGAATTACTGCTCAGAAATCCGAAGCAGGTTTTCAGTAAAGAGGACATTTTTGAATATGCGTGGGACGAACCATATATGGGTGAAACAAAAACTCTGGATGTACATATAAGCAATATTCGTAAAAAGATAAAAACAGTTACATCTGAGGAATATATTGAAACAGTCTGGGGAATCGGTTATCGTCTTCATCTATAATCTTTACTCTTTTTTTACTATTTATTTGCGTTTGATTAGGATTATTCCTTTATGATAAATGCAGATAAGAAAAAGGAGATGAAAAACTTGAGCGAAATGTTATTGGAAACAAGAAATTTGACTAAGCAATATGGACACCATAAAGCTGTGGACAGTGTCAATATACATATTAAAAAAGGTGCTATTTATGGTTTTATCGGTCGGAATGGAGCTGGGAAGACAACTTGTCTGAAGATGATCAGTGGACTTTCCAAGCCAACTTGTGGAGAAATCGAGATGTTCGGATACAAGGGAAAGGATTTGCAAAAAGTTCGATCACGGATAGGATGTCTGATTGAGGCACCGGGACTTTATGGAAATATGACTGCATATGAAAATCTGAATATCAAATGCAAGCTGTCTGGAATAAAGAAAAAAAGTTATATTGAAGAAATATTGAGAATTATCGGTCTGGAGGATGTGGGAAAGAAAAAAACAAAACATTTTTCACTTGGAATGAAACAGCGTTTGGGAATTGGTCTTGCTTTGGTTGGAGAACCAGATTTATTAGTTCTTGATGAGCCAATCAATGGATTGGATCCACAGGGTATTGCAGAGATCCGGGATACGATTCAGAGACTTCAGAAAGAGAAGAATATGACAATATGCATTTCCAGTCATATTCTTGAGGAATTATCGAAGATTGCTACTGATTATGGAATTATTCATAATGGAAGTTTATTACAGGAAATTACAAGAGAAGAATTAATAAGAAGATGCAGTGAACGGATAGAGTTGACATTGGATCATCCGAAACAGGCGATTCCGGTGATGGATTCTATGGGATTTACCAACTATCAGGTAACAGATAAAGAGCATATTCATATTTTTGAACGATTGAATGAAAGTGCAGCGTTGAATATGGAACTTGCAAAGTCAGGAATTCCGGTAAAAGGGATTTCCATAACCAGTGAAGAACTGGAAACTTATTTTCTGAATCTGACGGGAGGTGCGGATCATGCTTAATATAATAAAAATGGATTTATACCGGATGCTTAAAACCAAAAGTATGTATGTAATCTGGATCGTACTGGCGGCAATATTATTGATTACAACATCTTTATGCAAGACAGATTATGAGCTTTTGACTGAAAAGGATGCCATGAAACAGGAGCAGGTTACTGAACCTGCTGTGGATAATATTAATGTGGGAATGATGGTAACGCTGCCTACGGAGCCGGGAGAAAAGGTGACGGTATATGATATCTTTTTTGCCAATTCCCAAGGAAAATTGTATGCACTGCTTTTGGTGATTTTTACTGTTCTGTTTTCAACAGCGGATATCAGTAGCGGATATATTAAGAATATAGGAGGTCAGGTTAGAAATAGAGGAACTCTGATTTTTTCCAGGGCAATTGCCTTGGCTGTCTTTACGCTACTGACAATGGCAGGTGCATTCTTATTTCAGGCAGCGGCGAATGGTATTGTTTTCGGGGAATTGGAATGGGGAAATACAAAGGCAATTTTATCTTATTTTGTGACTGAACTGGCTCTTCATTATGCACTTGTGCTGATTTGTATGGCGATTGCAATTGTTTTGAAAAATAATGTAATCAGCATGGTCATTGCTGTCTGTCTTAGCATGAATGTAATGACCATTGTGTATGGGGTGATCAATAGTGCCATTCAAAAAATAGGAATTCAGAATTTCCAGATTTATAAGTATACGATAACAGGAAAATTATCACTGCTTCCTATGAATCCGAGTGGAAATGAGTGTTTGGCGGCATTTGGTGTGGCAATAGTGTTCATCGTTATGATGATATCAGTAAGCAGCGTTGTTTTTCAAAAGAGGGATATTTAACGGATGTATATCGTAATTGGGATATTAGCAGGAATTATTATCTTACAATTTATTATTATGTGGAAATACCAGCGGCAGGTGAAAGACATCTGCCGCCAATTGGCGTTTATGATGAAACATGACAGTAACATGTTGATTAACCATGAATTTGATGTGGGTGGAATAGGAAAGCTTTCTGACAAGTTGAATGAGCTTCTGGAACTGCGAAGAAAAGAGAAGCAGCATTATCAGGAGAAAGAAGCTCTGATTGCGGACACTTATACAAATCTTTCTCATGATATCCGCACACCACTGACATCTTTGGACGGATATTTCCAGCTAATGGAAGAATGTGAAAATATAGAGGATCAGAAACGTTATTTAAGCATTATCCACGAAAGAATTCATAGTCTGAATGAAATGTTGGAAGAACTTTTTATGTTTACAAAGTTAAAAAACGAATCTTACAGTTTGGAATTGACATTGTGCTGTATGAACCGGATTTTGAAAGAAACAGTTTTTTCATACTATGATGAATGGGTAAGAATGGAAATTCAGCCGGATATTCAGATTACGGAAGAACAGTTGTATATACATGGAAATAGGCAGGGACTCCGCCGTGTTATCCAGAATGTGATAAAAAATGGGCTGGATCATGGAGAAAAGAAGATTAGCATTGTGTTGGAACGTGATCAAAATCAGGCGGTGCTTAGAATCAGCAATCAGGTTACACATCCAGAACAGATTAATATAGATCAGGTATTTGAGCGATTTTATAAAGCAGATGTTGCCAGAAGTAAAACATCTACTGGATTGGGACTATCTATTGCAAAGGAGTTGGTTAGTCGGATGGATGGAGAGATTGAAGCAAAAATAGAAAAAAAAGAGTTTATTGTTGAAATGAACTTTCCGATTGTAACCGATGCTAAATAGTATTTTGCGACGTAGAGGGATAATCAATAATTTTTATTTATCCTTGCAGAAGCATTAGCTTTTATGTTAGGATACTATTTAAGGAAAGTACCCATGACAGGGCGTTAAGCGTCCGGGGGACGCTTGTTTAGCGCCGACCGGAGCGGAGCGTAGAGGTGGCGTCGATGACGGCTTATGAGATCATTTCGATTTTCATTGGGATATTAGCATTGTTGATGTCCTTTGGTAGCTTGATTTTTGCAGACTTAACTTAACAGAATACGAACGAAAAACGCATGTCAATCAACTTGACATGCGTTTTTTATAACCATTTCTACAGCTTGTTTAGCACCCTGCTTTGCAACAATACAACAATATTCATCGTATGCATGCAATGTATGCAGGCTGTCCAATTACAACCGACTCTTCACATAATCCCGAATAAAGAAATCATCTCCCGGCATCTGGCAGCCGACGATGTAAAGCCCCTCATTATCAGAGCAGCGGATAACACGTCCTTCCAGTACGTCATGTTGAGGCAGGTCAAAGTTGTGAATTTTCACACGGATGTCGACGCCCTTATGGGTAGCAAAGTAGTTGTCATGTGTCAGGAACGCAAAGCCGTTTGCACTCAAGTTATCCAGCTTGCCTTCGATGGTTGTCGTTCCATCGGTAAGTGTGATTGTGCAGGCATTGGAGATGTCCAGACGAGGGTATTTCCGCCGGTTGTTGATCTTTGGACGCGACTCAATCTGGATTGTAAAGTGGGAATCCTCTTCTTGCGCGGTATGCACAATCTTAGCCGGATCCCAACAGTAAAGCACGTTGCCGACGGTTACCTGCAGCTTACATTCTGTCACCTCCGTAAGCTTTGGTGCATTTGCAAGGGAGATTGATAACCTATTATTCTCACGTGTCAGTACCTCGCCGTAATAGTTCTTTCCATCCTTCAGTGTCACACTCAGTTTCATGCCAGGTTGTATATCTTCAGTTCCCATGAAACCGCCGATTCCGAGTTCGCACATCAGAGACTCAATGACTGTCTCGATGGAATCAATGTTATTCGCGGATTCGTCGTATTTGCTGAGCATCCGGTTGTTTATCTCGTTGGAATCGCAGATGCAGGTGGTCATATCGCCGACGATGTCTGTTACCTGATGCAGATTATCCACAAGATGGATATTGGAAGCCTCGACTTCTTTCATTGCATGGTCAATGACCTGAATATTCTCACCGATTTTGTTTGTATCGGATGCAATTTCCGTCATGCTCTTGCCGGTCTGGGTAACCTTTGTCAATGTAAGCTGAATCAGTTTCAATGTTTCTTCCATCGAAGCAGTCATCCGTTCAGAGGTTTCTTCCAGATGCTCCAGTGCCTGCCGAATCTGACCGGAAGAAGCCTTTGTCTCTTCGCTTAATGTCCGGATCTGCTCAGCTACAACGGCAAAGCCTTTTCCGGATTCGCCGACACGGGCAGCTTCAATCGAAGCGTTCAAAGCAAGCAGGTTCGTCTGGGATGTGATATTTTCGATGACAGCAGTTTCGTTTTTCACCATGAGAAATTCGGATTTGAAATTCTGTAACGTCTGCTCGATTTCCCCGGAGAGGGAAACCATGGTATTGGTTGTTGTGACCAGATCTGCCAGATCTGCAGAGCTGACTTTCGCATGCTGCATGGAAGTGGTTGTGAGAGCAACCATCTGTTCAATCAGTTCTGCAACATGGTTGACCTGAGCGTGAATATCAGATGTCATTTCGTTCGAAGAAGTTGTACTGTTTTGCAGGTCGGAGTTATGATCACTCAGACGATTTAGGCTATCGACAACAATCGTGGCACCGTGTGTGTTCTCGGATGCAAGCTCGCGGACAACTGTGATACCGCTGGTGATTGTGTTACATGCCTGTTTTACCTGCTCCACGGTCGTGATAACGCGGTGCAGATCTGCTTTGATGCTGTCCGTCATGGCACCATCCGATTCAATCAGATGTTTGATGGACATGACATAGCAGACATAGCATAAAATTATGCAGGCAAGCTCCAGTTGATAGTTCTTTATGTCGGAAGCTGAATTAAAACCCTGGGAAATATGATATGCAGCACTGCCCGCAATGATCAGGGAGTTCGCGATTCCACAGCTAACCATGAATTTGATACTCTTATAGAGAACCAGAAGACTTGTCACAGGAAGGATATACGTGAATGCAATCGGTGATTCTGTCGTGCATAATACAAATGTATAGAAAATGCCATAGCCGATCACGAGGTTGAATTTGTATTGGTCGGTGTCAAAGCCCTTTACACGAAGCAGAATCTCCCCGGTGATGACTGGCAGCCAGCAGAGCGCTAAAAAGATAATATAATAGGTAGTGCCACGTAGATGGTTCGCCACATCGGCACCATAGTTTGCAGAAAGCAATGCGGCGAAGATGATCCAGATCCGTCTGGCTCTCCGGTTCGCCTTTTCCTTAAAAACAGATTCGTCGTAATTCATAATTTTTCTCCTTCGTGGAATATATATCCGTGGCAATCTGTTGCTCATCAGTTTCATTCGTTTTTCTAAGGTGTCTTAAATACATCTGTCGTAAATTTTATTATAGCATAGTATTGTTATAAATGTAATTACAGAAAACGTATTTTCTTCTGGGGTGAATATGAAAGAATTGGTAAATATGTAAATTCGGATGTGGTTGAGCTTGTGCTGTATCCATGTTACAATAAGGTATCATGAATTGAGGAAATATACGAATGAAACAATTGGAAAACAGAGTATTAAAAGTAACGAATAAGATAGAAAAAAGCTGTGCCTTTGGTGCGATCCGCCAGGGGATGATCATGCTTATTCCCCTGCTTGTTGTTGGCTATGGCGCATTGATGATCATGAGTCTGCCGATAGCAGGCTATCAGGATTTTATTGCACATATCTGGTCAGGGCATGTTATGGATATGTTGCAATTTATATATCATGGTGTAAATGATATTTTTGCGGTTTTGCTTGCAGTGACGACGAGCGTCAGCTATGCGCTGATCAAATCCAGAAAGAAAAGTGGATTTGTGGAGACGGGGGATGCGATTGTACTGGCGGTTGTCACGCTTGCCAGTTTTGCCGGATGTGCCGGAATCCAATATGGGAGTTTTTCGATAAAGGCATTTAGCAATAAGAATACATTCACTGCACTGTTTGTATCCCTTGGTGCAGGATTTTTGTATTTCAAATTAAAGAATATAAATTTTATGTCAGTGAGAAACAAGGAAATAGACACTGACAGTGGTTATATGCATGCAATCAATGGAATTGGCTGTACTTTGGGAATATTATTCGTGTTTCAGCTGTTTCATCAGGTACTATATGTGACGAGCGGGGTAAATGGAGTACAGGAATTGTTTGAGCTTGGAGTAAATCATCTGCTTGGTTCGATTCACAATAATTTCTGGTCTGGAATCTTAATCATTGTGGAGACACATATATTTTGGTTTTTTGGGGTGCATGGAAACAATGTATTGGATGTTGTGATCAAACAGAATTTCTCAGATGTATCTGTTGGTATATTCAGCAAGTCTTTTCAGGATGTGTTCGTAATCATGGGGGGAACCGGCGTGATGATCTGCCTTGTAATCGCGGTTTTGCTGTTTGCGAAGACGAAGAGTCTGCGGAATGTTGCGGGTATGGCGGCACCAGCAGTTTTGTTTAATATCAGTGAGATTGCGTTGTTTGGAGTTCCGGTCATTTTGAATCCGATCTTTATTGTACCATTTTTGGTAGTTCCGATCCTGAATTTCCTGATTACATATGCGGCAATGTATTTTGACATTGTTCCACATGTGGTAGCATCGGTGGAGTGGACAACGCCAGTTCTTCTGAGTGGATATCAGGCAACTGGTTCGTGGAAAGGAGTAGTGCTTCAGCTTATATGCATTGTGACCGGCGTGTTTGTATATCGTCCGTTTATCCGGATGTTTGAAATGCAGCGCCGGCAGCAGATGATACAGAATGTGAACCAATTGGTAGAAGAATACAAAAAGCAGGAAGAAAGTGGGGTTCTGTTCGCATTTACAAAACGGGGAGATGTATGTGGAAATACGGCACGGCTGCTGGCCGGCGAATTGAAGGAGGCAATTGAAAATCACAGTTTGTTTCTGATGTATCAGCCACAGGTGGACAAGAATGGGCATTGTTCTGGTGCGGAGGCTTTGATTCGGTGGAATCATCCCATGTTTGGAAATATTTACCCACCACTTATCATTCAGCTTGCAAAAGAACTTGGAATTATGCATGCGCTTGATGCAGCAATCTTAGATGAAGCGGCAGCGGCGAGAGCCAGACTGACTGATTATGTAGACGAAAGCTTTGATATCTCTGTCAATCTGACCAATGCGTCACTGCAGTGGGATGGATTGGTGGAAGCGGTGGAAAACAGCGTGAAGACACATGGAATTTCCTGTAGTCAGTTGTGTCTTGAAATCACTGAGCAGGACGCGATATCTTCGACAGAGGATGTGGTACATAAAATAGAAGAATTGAAAGCGCACGGACACCGGTTTTTGATTGATGATTTTGGGATGGGGCATACCTCTCTGCTCTACTTGCAGACGGGATTTTTTGCAGTCGTGAAACTGGATGGATCTTTGACGCGGAATGTGCTTGAAAACGAAACCAATGCGGAAATTATCGGTTCGATCACCAAGCTTGGGGAGTCGATTCATTTTACAACGATTGCAGAATGGGTGGAGTCAAAAGAACAGTTAGAGAAGCTGAAAGCATTGGGGTGTGATGTATTCCAGGGCGCTTATTACAGCCGGGCAATCGGGTATGAAGATCTGGTTGAATGGCTTATAGCATACAGAGATTCATAATTGTCCGTTGCATTTGAGGCAGATATGAAGTAAGCTGTTGGATGAGTTATTATAGCAGATAATTGATAAGGAGGAACAACATATGAACCAGAAAGAAAACGTAGCGTCAGCTTTGGGATCCATATTGCTTGGAATTTTGCTGATTGTTATGAAAGGAAAAATTATTACCGCAGCCATTACGCTTCTGGCAGTATTTGTAATTGTTGGAGCCATTATGGATTTTGTGGCAGGACTCGTAAATTATGGAATTGTGAAGTCGGTTGCCGGAATCTGTATTTTGGTATTTGGCTGGGTATTTGCAAGTCTTGCATTCTATATTCTGGCAGCAGGAATCATTCTGATGGGACTGTTACAGATATCGTCAATCAAGAAAACGATGCCTGTAAATCTGACTGTGGGAGAACGGTTTCAGGAGTATTTTAAACCGGGACTGATGGTCGTTGCCGGAGCATGTCTGCTCTTTAATCAGAGTGGAACGATTGCGTGGGCATTTATTGCAACGGGTGTGCTGTTGGTAATAAATGGTATCATGACGTTGGTTGGCGCAAATAAAACCTATTAGGTATAGGTAATTGAACTATGAGTTTAACTGTAATGGTGAAATAAGTCTTGTATATCTAAACGGAATGCGTTATACTGACAACAGCTTCGGAAAATCAGAGTATTTTCTTGAATGAAACTAAATAGAACGAAGAAGGCAGATTGTGGACGAAGATAGACAGTTCTACAAGTCTGCCTATTTTTATCAAAAAATCTATTGTTTTTATTCAAGGAGGTATGTATGATGAATACAACAACTACAATCGATAAGGCAACAAATAACCAGAATGCATTTAATTATGCAGTTTATATGATGCTCGGCAGCTACTTCAAGCAGATGGAAGCTGTGTCCGAGTGTTATGTCCAGAAGCTGTATCTCTACTATGTGGAGAATAAGCGGGAGCGCCAGTACAGCTTTGAGGATATTGCAATCCGTTTTGCGGAGCGGGTTTTGCAGAAGCAGCTGCCAGAGGAGATCTGGCAGGAGCGGGTGCAGGTATCGTTCTTTGCGAGGGACGGCAGGAACTATGTTGCCTTCCAGGGAGCCCGTTACACATTGGTTGTGCAAAACGACTACCGTGGAGCACGCACGAAGTTGCAGTATCAGCTGTATGAAGATACGCCTGCTATCGAGAGATAGCGGCGTGTGGAAAGGATAACAAGAATGTACCATATAATCGTAAATCCGACCTCATCTTCTGGAAAAGGAATGGATGCATGGAGGGAGATAAAAGACATATTAGACCGAAAAAACGTGGCGTATAAGGTGTATGTACTGCGGAAGCCGGGAGAAGCAACGATGGTTGCAGGGAAACTTACAGCAGGAAGGAATATGGCTTTAAACGAAGCGGCTGTTATGGATCAAAGCAAGGAAGTGGTCCGGGAAAATGAGGAAGATATCAATATTTTAGTGATTGGCGGCGATGGAACATTAAATGAAGTCCTAAATGGGATTCAGGAATTTGATCATACGACGTTATCGTGTATTCAGACAGGATCCGGAAATGATTTCGCCAGAAATATGCATTTGGAAAAGAATGTGGAACGTGCAATTACGCATCTGCTTGAAAATCCGGAGGAAATTGCGCTTGATTATGGAGAAGTGACAACGAATCATCAGGGAAGCAGTGCAAAACGATTTTTAATTAGTTCTGGGGTTGGCTATGATGCAAATATCTGCGAAGAGGTCAGCCGGAGCCGGCTGAAAACGGTGTTAAATAAGATTCATCTTGGTAAATTGGTGTATGTGATGATCGGCGTTAAGCAGATATTTGCAAAGAAAACGGTACGCGCAAAATTATACCTGGACGATGCGCCGGTGATGAAGCTTCCGGAGCTGTTCTTCGTCGTTGGGATGAATCATATGTATGAAGGTGGTGGAATCCCATTTTGCCCAAACGCAGATCCGACAGATGGAAGATTGGATGTCTGCCTTGTGAAAGGCATGTCAAGGTTGAAGCTTCTTATGGCGGTTGTGCTTGTTTATTTCAAAAAGCATTTGTTGTTTAAAGATATTACGAATCACAGGTGTAAGAAGATGCGTCTGGTGACGGAGACACCGCAGTGGATACATATGGATGGTGAGACGCCATATCAGGTAAGCGAGGTTACATGGGAAAGTAAGGGCAAGCTGCGGTTTGTGCGATAGTATAAAGTTGATAGAATGAAGTGTGAAAAGATGTTATGGACTGAGAAGTTATGGCTATGTACATAGAAAAGGAGATGCACAATGGAATTTATATGTTACCCTAAATGTTCTACTTGTCAGAAGGCAAAGAAGTGGTTGGATGAAAATAAGATCGTGTATACCGAGCGTCATATCGTAGAGGCGAATCCATCGGCGGAAGAGTTAAAGATGTGGTATAAAAGAAGTGGACTTCCGCTTAAGAAGTTTTTTAACACAAGTGGCATGCTCTATAAGGAAATGAAGTTAAAGGACAGGCTTCCAGAGATGAGCGAAGAGGAACAGATCAAGCTCCTTGCGACGAATGGAATGTTAGTGAAACGGCCTTTGATAGTGGATGAAGATAAGGTGTTAGTCGGATTTAAGGAAGCAGAGTGGAAGGAAAAGTTAATATAGCAACAAACTAATTGACAAAGTACGGAAAGGACTATAACATACAATGAAACCAAAATCTCCACAGAGCATACAACTTTATAACATTATGCTTCGCCTTGGATATCCGGAGGAGTTTGCGGATATTGTGACGAAGAATCTGAACACAGATTTTACGGCGACACGGATGATGGGATATCTGTATCGGTATTCGAATCCAAGACTGGAGGACGTGGCGGATGAGATGCTGGCGATACTGGATGACCGGAATCGAATCATGGAGAAGAAGGAACTGGAAGAGATCAATACGAAGTGGAATGAATTTCTTCATACGGGAATACCGGATGAGGACGAATAACAGGAGGACAAACAAATGCCATTTATCAATTCAAAAATCAGTGTATCACTGAGTGAGGATCAGGAGCAGGAAATCAAGTCAAGACTGGGACAGGCGATTACAGCGATTCCAGGGAAGTCGGAGAGCTGGCTTATGGTTGGCTTTGAGCCGGAGTATAAGCTTTACTTCCGAGGAGCAAAGGATCAGCCGATGGCAATGGTGGAGGTAAGTGTGTATGGGAGCGAGAATCCGTCTGCGTTTTCCAAGTTGACCGGCGAGATCTGCAAGATATTCGAGGATGTGCTCGGAATTGCACCGGATCATGTGTATGTGAAGTATCAGGCAGTTGCAAACTGGGGCTGGAATGGCGGCAATTTCTAATTATAAAAGAACGAATAAAGGCACTTTTTGTTAAATATAAAAATGAAAGTGCCTTTATATTTTTATTTGGAAGATTCTGTAGAATGTCTGTTGCATATCCTTGGAGGATGATATAAGTTAGGGAAAATATCAGTAAAAGAGGAGTGTGACTGCTTATGCAGATAAAAACTGCAACAATGGAAGATTATGATATTGCATTTTCCTATTTTGAGAAGCTTTGGACATTTAACACATATGACTATGAAGAAACGAAAAAGGTATATGAGAAAGTGCTTGCAGACGCAAATAGTTTTGTGTACTTTGTGTTAGATGACGCAGGAAATTATCATGGATTGTGTCATGGTAGCTATTTTGAAACATTTTGGATGACAGGGTGTACCTGTTATGTGGCAAGTCTGATCACGAACAAAGAGGATCGCGGAAAAGGGTATGGAAAGTTTTTGTTGGATTATGTAAAAGAAAAATCAAAAGAGAAAGATTGTAAAGCATTGATATTGGATTCCGGGCTGCCGCGTGTGGAGGCACATGGTTTTTATGAACATTATGGATTTGCTAAAAATTGTTATGGATTTCAGCTTGTTTTGTAGTCTGATGCAGACAAAGGCATAAAACCAAACATATCTGTCAATAATACCATTGCGATAAAAATATGACAAAATAAAAGGAGTCAAAGCAATGGAATTAAAAGAGAAAGAACGTACCCTGATTCAGGATTTACAGACACAGGAGCAGAGCTGTGTGGAAAAGTATGGAAAGTACGCAACGCAGGCGAAAGATCCGGAGTTGAAAAGTCTGTTTGAGACAATTCAGAAGGAAGAGCAGAAGCATTACGATACGTTGCAGCAGGTGTTAGATGGTTCTGTTCCGGCGTGCGATTGCAACGATACACAGGGCAAAGACTATGAGCCAAAGGTGACGTATGGGACATTGGATAATTCTGAGGATAAGAAGCACGACGCATTTCTCGCGACAGATTGTATCGGAACAGAGAAGCTGGTGTCCGGTGAATACAATACCGATGTGTTTGCATTTGCGAATACAGCACTGCGGAAGCTGCTTGCAGATATACAGATTGAAGAACAGAATCATGCAGAGATGATCTACAAATACAAAACTGCAAATGGTATGGCGTAAGTTATTATAAAACAGAAAACGGATGGTTGACATTGTGCAATCATCCGTTTTCTGTGTAATACGCTGTCATGCAGAAATTGTGCTTGTACAGATTTCTATAAGAGGACCAGTGTTCATCAAGCTGATAGGCGGGATGACAATGTGTGTATATCAAATAGGTGTCAGCCCGTTCGGTTCATTTAAAACGCCACTTTCATTGCAAGTGCGATCACACATAGAATGATCGCCATTGGCACGTACAGGTACCGCCCAAGGAAATACCACAGCTTTCCGCGTGGCTTCCTGCCACCTTCGTTGATCGCTGCGAATAAATCTTTTTTCTTCATAATCCAGAACCAGGAAATTGCACCAAGCGTTGCGCCGATCGGGATGATGTAGATGGAGACGAGATCCATCCAGGCACCCCAGCGGGTGATGGCTTCCATACCGATTCCGGCACCGAGGCAGAGCACGCAGATAATGCCGAGTGCAACGGTACGACGCAGCTTCGGGAAGCGGTGCAGAAGGGATTCGGCAACCGCTTCAAACATGTTCTGCAGGGAACTTACACCGGCGAAGATCATTGCTGCATATAGGATAATCGCAAAGACCTGTCCAAACGGAATATCCTGCAGGATTGATGGCAATGTGATAAAGAGCAGGCTTGGCCCTGCGTCTACACTGACATTATAAGAGAAGCATGCCGGGATGATAACGAGTGCAGCAACCAAAGCTGCAATCGTATCGAAGATTGCGGTATGTCTCGACACTGCGATGACGTCTTCTTTCCGGTCTAAGTAGGATCCATATGCAATCATTCCACTTCCGGTTACGGACAGGGAGAAGAACGCCTGTCCCATGGCAGTGATCCAGACAGTCGGATCTTTCAATGCTTCCCATCTTGGAATAAACATGAATTCATACCCATTTGTTGAACCTGGCAGCAGGGCCACGCGTACTGCAAGTACGACGAAGATCAGGAAGAAGAGCGGCATCATGATCTTGTTACTCTTCTCGATACTGCTGGCACCGAGCAACAGCGTAAGCAAAGTGCCGATGATGACAATAATATGGAATGGTATAACCGAGAAATCCGTCATGGAGAACGATTCGAACCATTCCGAAGTATTGACCTGCATCAAAAGACCGGAAGCAGAGTCAACAAATGCTTTTAATACATAGGCAACGATGATCGAGTAGCCGATTGCGATGCACAGGGAACCTGCAAGTGGTAGCCATCCAAGTGCACGCCCGGCAGGGGCGAGTTTTTCGTTTCGCGAACGCCATGCATTTTCATAGGAACCGAGCGTTCCGGTGCGCGACCAACGCCCGATCGCAAACTCCGCCGGAAGTCCGACGTAGCTGAATAAAAATATAAATAGTAAATAGATGAGAAGAAAGGCCCCACCGCCGTTACTTCCCATTTTATTTGGAAATCCCCAGACATTTGCCATGCCGACTGCGGAACCGACCGATGCAAGAATAAATCCCCAGCGGCTTTTGAACGATGTTCGAGTTTGTTCTTTTTTCATAATGTACCATACCTGTCTAATTTAGTTTGTAGTTTATCTATTCTACCATAAAAGCTTGCAATCAATCAATGTGAGTTGAGGAGAAAATGTGAAATGGCGCAAAACTCCCCAATGGAAGAATGCATATGCAGGGAAGATTGGGTAGAAAGTGGTGGAATAGGAAAAACTCCCCAACCGGAAGCTTTTGAGAAGCAAGCAGGTTGGGTAGAAAGTGGTGGAATGGGAAAAGTCCCCCAACCGGAAGCTTTTGGGAAGCAAGCAGGTTGGGTAAAAAACGTAAAATAGCGCAAAACTCCCCAATAATGGAAATAAAAGGGGACCCACGAAAAATGTATGGATCCATCAGGCAATATGATAAAATGAAGCACGCTGATGCGTGGTGGCATGTGATACAATGGAAAAAAGAAAATACAGAAATGAACATATAAAAGTCATTTTGTAGTGATAAGGTTTCTTCGAAAGGAGGAAATACATGTACAAATTTCTAATGATAGAGGATGATATACAGATCTGCGAGGTTGTGCAGGATTTCTTTGCACGTGAGAGCAAGGGAACGGTTCAGATAGAAACCGCACAGGATGGAGAGCTGGGATTGGAGAAATTCTATGAAAACGAATTTGATCTTGTGCTGCTTGATATTATGCTGCCGGGGATGAATGGACTGGAGTTATGTCGCTATATGCGCAGACGAAGTATTGTTCCGATTATCTTCCTGACGGCGAAGGACAGCGAGCAGGATATGATGCAGGGATACGCGACCGGGTGCGATGATTATATGGTGAAGCCATTTTCCTTGTCTGTGTTATATGCGAAATGTCTGGCGATTATGAAGCGCGCGAAGGGCACAATACGTGAAGACGAGCTGGTGTGCGACACCATCCGTATGAATGTGCTGAAATATCGTGTGACTGTGGACGGGAAAGAAGTAGACCTGTCACCGAAGGAATTCGCTCTGCTTCGGATGCTGCTTGAAAACAAAGGCACACTGTTGTTACGGGAACGCCTGTTGATCGGCATCTGGGGATATGATTATGAGGGTACAGACCGGTGCGTGGATAACCATGTAAGAAAGCTTCGGAAGCATCTTGGAAGTGCTGGCAGATGTATCAAAACAGTGATTGGAAAAGGCTATAAGATCGAGGAGATGTTACCGAAGAAAGGGGCGTAACATATGAAAGGAAAAAAGAGAAAACTGACCGGTAGATGGAAGCGGAAAATGCGGAAGTACCGCTGGAATCTGATCTGGAAAGCAGTGCTGGTCAATATACTGGCGTTGGTGGTATATGTGTCAGCAGGACTGTGGGTGCGGGAGAAAGCAAATATTGAGATCCAAAGTTATTTCGATGAGCGGAGAGAACAGGTGCAGAACCAGATTATTCGTGTGCTTGTTGATTCGGGAACGCCAAATAAAGAAAAGTATGTAGATAAAATATTGTTGGAAACAGATAAATTTCAAGATACTGACAGTTTTTCGTTTGCAACGATTGTATACAAAAATAGTACGATGGAAACCGTATTTGAAAATCCAATGCGAAAGATGGATAAGCGTTTGGAAAAATTTATTGGAGAACGAAATGAGAACATGTTGCATGTAAAGAGCGAAATGTTTCAAATACATGTATCAGAAACAAATAATCAGACCGCTGATGATATAGGCGAATTAATTTTGGAAGAAATACGTAGAGAGAGTATATATGGCAAAGTGCGTGGCGATTATCTTCGGTATGCAACGAAAGTAATCTGGAATGATGAGGTTTATTATGTACAATCAGCCATGTATGCTAATCCGTTTACCTGGAATCCGCAGATATTCCGTCTGTTGACAATTGGCGGTTGCGGTTGCGCCTGTATGTTGCTGGTGTCAGCATTTCTGGTGGTGTGGTGTAGCAGGAAGAAAAAGGAAGCTTTGATTCGGAAAGAGCAAAATGAGGAATTGATGCTCGCCATCGCACACGACATCCGCGGTCCTCTGATGGCAATCGGCGGATATGCGGAGAATATGGGACAGTTGATCGAAGCAGAAGAGGGCAGGCATTACCGGGACGAAATCCTGTCAAATGTCTCATATATGAACGCTATGATTACGAACATGATCTGTTATCTGAAAGACCAGGAGGCAGATAAAAGTGAGAAATCCGTAGTTTCCATCCGGGAGATATTCGAGAAGAAAGCTGTGCAATATCAGGATCTGATCGACAAAAATAAGCTGACGATCGCAATTTGCGGAGATGTGAAGCTGCAGACAGATGCGAAGACGTTCGGTTATATTGCGGATAATCTGGTGACGAACGCAGTCAAATACGCAAAGCCGGAGACGGAGGTGCTGATTCGGATTGACAAAGATTCCGTAGTTGTGCGGAATCAGGCGGCACATATCCCGGACTGTACGCCGGAGGAACTGTGGAATCCGACAAAGAAAGGGGACAATGTGCGGACCGGCAGAAATGGTGGAGGCATGGGACTTGGAATTGTGCGGCGTTTCTTAGATGCCTGCGGCTATACCGGGGAGATTCGGATGGAGGATGGCGTGTTTGAAGTGACCATTCGTTTATAGTAAAATGTAGCACGCTGATGCGTGCGCAGGTCATTGCGCTTTCGCGTGGTGACATGAAATCACATAAAAATCGACTGGCACAGTTCCCGCTTACTGTTCTTGCAGATCATGTAGCTGTTGATAACAGGTGTTTCTAAGTCCAGCAGTGGAATAATGCGGAGCTTGCCCGCTTCTAAGAATGGTCGAGCCGTATCCGCAGGCAGGAACGTATAGCTTTCCGAGCCAAGCAAAAAAGGAATGATCTTGGAACAGTCATCAATTTCCAATGAAAACTGGTGATAGCGCGGAAATAAGTTTCGGATGAACTGTCCGACATCCTGCAGGGCGAAATTGCACATCAGATAATTTTCGGCAATCAACGCCTGCTTCGTGATACCGCGCGCATACATCGTATTATAATAATCGGTCACTAAAATCATCTTATCCTGCTTGTAAACCTCGCAGTGATAGGATGATTTTTTCATAGGAAGATAGGTGAAGATCACATCGAAAATATCGTTTTGCAGCTGCTCCATCAGCAGATTGGAAAGACCAATCGTGATTTTTAATGCGTCATTTGGAAATTGTCTTCGATGTTCTAAAATAATTGGCGCCAGATGTCCTTCGTAGATCGAATCAGAGCAACCGATGCGCAGGTGGTTTTCGTATTTGTGTAAGGAACTGATTTCGGAGAGTGATGCATTTGTCAGTGTGATGACTTTCTCTGCATAGTCCTTGAACTGCTCGCCTTCCACGGTCAGCTCCACGCTGCGGTTGTTGCGCGTGAAGAGTACGATATTCAGCTCTTTTTCCAGTTCATGAATGCGGTTTGTCACGGTAGACTGGGCGACAAAAAGCTGTGCGGCAGTGCGCGTGTAGTTCTTCGTATTGGCAAGTGTCAGGAATGTATTCAATGCTTCGATATCCATAAAAATCTCCTACTATTCGTAAATTCGATTATTACTATCAAAATTATCTATTTTACATATAATATAGCATGTGCTTATAATGAGTGCAACAAAATTGGATGAAACATCCGAAGGATGGAGGACGGCATATGCAGGAAATCAGACTAAGCAACAAGACGAATAAATTGGAATTAGACCCATACAGCTATCAGTTACAGGACGTGGAATCGCCGGAGCTTTTTCGTGAGATGTTCCCGTATACTGAGACGCCGAAGATCGCATTTAACTATCGCCGGGTACCTGAGAATATGCCGGAGGATATCTTCATCACGGATACGACATTTCGTGATGGGCAGCAGTCACGCGCACCGTACACGATGGAGCAGATGGTGCATATCTACAAGCTCTTGCATGAGCTTGGCGGACCGAACGGCATGATCCGACAGACTGAGTTCTTTGTGTATTCGGAGAAGGATCGCAAGGCGCTTGAGAAATGTATGGAGTTAGGATACAAATTCCCGGAGATCACGACATGGATCCGTGCGAATAAGAAGGATTTCGAGATGGTGAAATCCATCGGAGTCAAGGAGACGGGCGTGCTTGTAAGCTGTTCGGATTACCATATCTTCCACAAGATGGGACTGACAAGGAAGCAGGCATTAGACAAGTACCTTGGAATCGTGTCAGACTGCATCGAAGCAGGACTCCGCCCAAGATGCCACTTCGAGGATATCACGCGCGCGGATTTCTATGGATTTGTCGTTCCATTTGCAAACCGTCTGATGGAAATGTCCGAGCAAAGCGGCGTACCGATCAAGATTCGCGCCTGTGACACAATGGGCTTCGGCGTGCCGTATCCGGGTGCATCGCTGCCGCGGAGCGTATCCGGTATCATCTATGGCTTGCAGCATTATTCCGGCGTGCCATCCGAGATGCTGGAGTGGCATGGTCATAACGATTTTTACAAGGGTGTTGTAAATGCGACAACTGCCTGGATGTATGGTGCAAGTGCCGTCAACTGTTCGCTGCTTGGCATCGGGGAACGTACCGGAAATGTACCGCTTGAAGCGATGGTATTTGAATATGCATCCCTGCGCGGTCACTTAAATGGGATGAATACGAAGGTAATTACAGAGATTGCAGACTATATCAGCAAAGAAACCGGCTATGAGATTCCTCCGATGACACCATTTGTCGGCGAGAACTTCAACCTGACAAGAGCGGGTATCCATGCCGATGGTATGCTCAAGAACCATGAGATTTACAATATCTTCGACACCGACACGCTGCTCGACCGCCCACCAAAGGTATCAGTAAACTCCACATCCGGTATTGCCGGTGTCGGCTACTGGATCAACCAGTACCGCAAGAAGAAGGGCATGTCGCCTGTCGATAAAAAATCGCCCCTCGTGCGCCGTGTGTACGATTGGGTACAGGAACAGTACGACGAGGGACGAATTACAATTATCAGTGATGCGGAACTCACACGACAGACCGAGCTTGCGATGGAAGCAGATTAACCAATCCCACCCAGTGCGATACCGAGAATCAGCACAAGGATACAGATCGGACAGTACAGATATTTACAGACAGGTACATACTTGTCTGTAAATTTTTTGTCGCGTCCAAGGTTGACCTGCTCTTCGACATAGTTCTTACCATATACCCAGAAGAACATGATACCGGCGAGACCTGCACCAAGCGGGCAGATGTAGATGGACAGGACATCCATCCAGTCGGATACGATTCCCTGAATACAGATGGACACGATCACGCCGATGACACCGATGACAAGGCAGGAGAGCTTGCGGTTTAAGTGAAGCTTTTCCTGTACCGTTGCGATTGGTGCTTCGTATAAGTTAAGCAGAGACGAAAGTCCTGCGAAGAAGACTGCCACGAAGAAGATGATCGCCACGATATGTCCGCCCGGCATAGACTTAAATAAGCCCGGCAGGAAGATAAACATCAGTCCCGGACCACCCTGGTCAAGCTGTGCACCGGTTGTAGCCATCGCCGGGATAATAACAAGTGCTGCAAGCATCGCTGCGATGGTATCAAATAAGGCAACACGACCAGCGGAAGCTGGGATATCCTCGTTGTCCGGCAGATACGAACCATAGATTAACGTTCCGTTTCCGGCAACAGACAGGGAGAAAAATGCCTGCCCCAAAGCGAAGATCCATGTCTCCGGCTTTGCCAGAGCAGAAGGCTCGACGCGGAAGATATACTTATAGCCGTCAATCGCATCCGGCTGGCATGCCGTGTAGATTGCAAGAATCAAAAACAGCAGGAAGAACACCGGCATCATGATCTTATTCGCTTTCTCGATACCATTTCCGACACCGAACATCAGGATTATAACAGCAACTACAAGTGCAATGATCTGCCACAGATTGTTGCCGAAGGCAGAAGCCATATTGCCGAAGGACGCAGCGAAGGAATCGATACTGTCCGGGGCAAGTGTGCTTCCGGTAAATGTTCCGATCATGTATTTCAAAATCCATCCCATGACGACGGTATACCCAATCGCCATTGCAAGAGAACCAAGCACCGGGATAAAACCGAGTGTTTCGCCGACCTTACGTTTGCCGCGGGATTCACAGGCGGCACCAAAGGCGTCAATCGGACCGGATCGTGTGCCTCGTCCGAAGCTCATCTCCCCGATGACACCGGTCGATGCAATCAATACAACAAAGATAAAATACGGGATAAGGTAGGAACCGCCTCCATATAAGGATACACGTGTCGGGAACATCCAGATATTGCCCATGCCGACGGCAGAACCGATGCAGGCAAGGATAAATCCGAGACGGTTTGTAAAAGACTCTCGTTTGTTCATAAATATTCTCTCTCTCTTCTCATTTTTTAAAACCAAAACCTACTATACCCTATAACGCAGAAAAAGTAAAATGGATGTTAAAAAACGCATGATATGTAGTTGTTTTTTGATGGGGTGTGTATTACTATGCTATAAATGAGTAAGAGCCAGAATGAGCAATAACGGGGAAATTGAATACAGGCAATGCCCGGCAGATATAAACCATAGGAGGAAAATAAGAGATGACAGAACAGGAAAAGATGCTGGCAGGCAAGATCTATGATTCGTCGGACGAGACGTTGCTTGCCATCCGTACGAAGGCACATAAGCTGTGCCAGACCTATAACCAGACTGCAGATACCGAGGAGGAAGCGCGCGGACAGATGATGCGCGAGCTGATTCCTAATTGCGCAAAGGGCGTGTATCTGCAGGGACCGATCTATTTTGACTATGGGGAATTTACGTCAATCGGTGAAAATACATTTGCCAACTTTAATTTTACCGTGTTAGATACCTGTCCGGTGAATATTGGCAACAATGTGTTTATTGGACCGAATGTGTCACTGGTGACACCGATGCATCCGTTCCGCCATCAGGAACGGAATATTAAGTTCAAGCCGGATGGTACGGCATACGATGATGAGTACGCAAAGCCAATCACGATTGGTGATAACTGCTGGCTTGCAAGCAATGTGGTAGTGACAGGTGGTGTGACGATCGGCGAGGGCTGCGTGATCGGTGCAGGTAGCGTCGTGACGAAGGATATTCCACCGTATTCGCTGGCAGTGGGGAATCCGTGTAAGGTGATTCGTCCAATTACAGAGGCGGATTCTATCCGTGATCGCGAGGAATTATGGTAGAAGTATTGACAAAGAAAAAACCAAAAAATGATTGACAATTACAACATAATAAGGTATTCTGTAATATCACTCTATTAACTAGTGTTGAAAGGAGTATGATATGAACTACAGACCTGAATATGATCTCCATGTAATTGGAACAAACCTTAGAAAGTTGCGCGAAGCAAAGCACTTGTCTGTTGAGTATGTGCGTCAGTATCTGATGCTTGGAAGCGTACAGGCAGTCTATAAGTATGAGCGGGGCATCAGCTATCCGCAGGCAGATACGTTGCTTGCGTTGATGTACTTGTATGATGCAACACCAGAAGATATCATCCGGGGAAGCGTTGTTTCCTGCGGATACGAAGAAGAGGGCGAATCGCCCTCTTCTTGTGTTATATGGAGTTTTGCTGCTTAAAGCTGGTTTTTCAACTGCTCGATTTCTTCTGTAAGATACCGGTTTGTCTCTTCTATGCTGCAAACAAAACCATATTCTGGAAGTGTCTGAATAAAATCCATGATACTGCTGCAAAGGGTGTGTTCTTCCAGGGGAAGAATCATGGAATTGCCGTCGTTGCGTACCAACATCAGGAACGTCATGGATGGTGGAGCAAAGGCAATCGAGATATTGAGTGACGTATGTATTTTTGCAGGATCCAACAGAAGAAAATGATTATCTGAATCATTTTGGTTTGCCTCCACAAATTTGCGGAGAATGTAAATACGGTCTGTTATGTCAAAGCGATCTGCAAGTGTATCTGGGAAGTTTACGTTTTTTCCTTCTTCAGCAAACAATTTTAAGCCTTCCATTGTAAAGAGAATCGTATGTCTTTCCTTTGTAAGCTGGCTGATCCGTTCTAATAGTTTGGCACGGATGGCTTCCTTGTAAGGGGATTCCAGCATATATTTGTCGATCATTTCCGGAGTGAGATATTTCTCGATGGTTGGCTGGATATTCAGGCAGATCGGATAATTTAACGATGGATCTACTCCATTTAATACATTTAACAGGTCGAGCGGTGTCTGTGCCCCGGAAGTCAGTGTGTTAGACCTTGTGAGAAGCTGTTCGTAGTTGTGCAGATAATATTCGTGAATCGCTTTGTCACTCAGTATCATGGCTGTCTCGTAGGTTGGAGACAGTAAGATTACATGCGTGTTTGTGATGACATAATAAGGGAATGCGGTAGCCAGCTGTTTAAACCGATTCCGGGCAGAGTAATAATAATGAACCTCAAATGTACCAGGAAATGCGGCAAAGGATGGCAGCAGATTTGTCAAAATCTGAATGTTGTGAATATTATCATAGTTCTCGCCGTCTATCTGTGTTTTCTGATATTCGATCAGGTGCTTTACATGTAATGGTTCAAAGGCCGGATGATATAGCGGTTTGAAGAAAATGGAGGCATATGGATGACTCATATCTGCAAACGTATATAAAAACGGCTGTTCTTCGGTTGTGACATTTTTCAAAGCAACGGAATAAATTGCATTTACAATCTGGTAAGTTCCCTGAATCAACATGCAGTCGGACCATGACTCAATGTTAGAAACCGCTGCATCATAAGGTGCTTCTTCTGTCTGATAGAGCGTAGATGCGGACATTTCCAGAATTCGCTTAATTTCCATGTGTGTCTGGAAACGATCCATTCCAATCTGCTCAATTAAAAAAGCCTGCTCTAATTCTTCCTTATCAATTGGGGAAAGCGAGAGAAATGGAAGCAGCTTATCGTACAGTTCTTTTGAGATTTTTCTCTGTTTGGAAAGTACTTTTTGAAGTGTAGTGCGGTTGATGCCGCTTTGTTGGGAAATGGAATATACCGTATATCCATCTGACTCAATATAGTGTTTTAATAATTCCTGAATTGTGTTCATATTTATTTCTCCCTGAATTGTCATACCAAATTTATTTTATAATATCAACGTAAAAAATTCCATGACCAAAAATGACAAAAGTTGTCACATTTTCTGTCACATATTGAAAATGTACTTTATTGAAATATAATAAATGCATATAGGCAAGGTGTACGGAGAATAGGGGAGAATGTAAAATATGTGATTGTGACATTGATTATATAAACTCCTTGCACATATGAAAGAACCTGATACTCAATATCGTTTTAAAACGGAGGTATTGAGTACCAGGTTCTTTTTTGTTGATAAGCAAGATGGAAATTGTATTACCGTCAATTGTAATCTGAGATTCCATACCCGCCATCTCAGACTTCTTTAAAAGTTA
>ERZ1034626.560-NODE-560-length-26908-cov-5.943731_pt1 | contig 26908 bp, 17 predicted proteins | sample MGYA00520652_ERZ1034626 | MGnify/ENA primary metagenome ERZ1034626 (study PRJEB33766, sample SAMN09781765) | gut metagenome | biome: gut microbiome | host: Homo sapiens | place: Madagascar | study: EMG produced TPA metagenomics assembly of the PRJNA485056 data set... | reverse complement strand
GTCCGAGGCCGTCGTGTCTGTGGAGAAGGACGGCCGGACAGTCAAGTGGGGCGTGTCTGACAATTACGGCAGATATAGCATAAAAGGTTTGTCCGAAGGGAACTATACGGTGAGGTTCTCTTATGTAGGATACAAGGCGGCCTCACGTGAGATTTCACTTTCCCGGGATTTGGAGCTCTCCCAGAGCCTTGTCCCCGAGACGGAAACATTGAAAGAGGTGACGGTGACAGCCGTGGAGAACAAGGGTGTCACTTCGTCCACGAGAATAGGCCGGGACGCGATCGCCCACATCCAGCCATCGAGTTTCGCCGACCTGTTGGAACTGCTCCCGGGTGGAATGGCCAAAGATCCCGTGCTGGGTAGTCCGCAACTCATCAACCTTCGGTCTGCCAACGCGTTGTCCAATGCCAATTACGCCACTTCGGCTTTGGGTACCCGTTTCGTGATTGACGGTCGCCCGATAAACAATGACGCCAACATGCAGTCCACTCCCGCATACAGCAATTATGGCGGCGGCTATGTCAACTTCGGAACGGATATGCGGGAGATCAGCACCGAGGACATCGAAAACGTGGACATTGTCCGAGGCATCGCATCGGTGAAATACGGAGACCTTACAAGCGGCCTTGTGAATATCACAAGAAAACGCGGCGGCAAAGACCTGCACGCCAGATTCAAGTCAGACATGAAGAGTAAGCTCTTCTATCTCGGCAAGGGATTCGAGTGGGGAGACAGATCTGATCGCCTTACCCTCAATTCCAGTGTGAATTTCCTGGATTCCCGTTCGGATCCTCGTCAGACTCGTCAGAATTGGAAGAGGCTGACGGCCAGTGTGCGGGCGGGAAGGGATCTGATCGATGACAGATTCAGAAAAACATTCTCGGCAAGCCTTGACTATACAGGCTCCTTTGACAATCAGAAGTCGGATGTCGATCTGGATGTCGCGGAAGGCGGAACGCCGGTCGAGACCTATAGATCCACCTACAACAAGTTCTCCATCGGCGGTCGCTTCAGTGTCAAGTCCCAAGACGAGGACAGCTTTTTCCGCCTGTGGGAAGGCGACGCATCGATCAGTTGTGAGAAGGATGAGATCAGCCGGTGGAGGCGTGTCTCCTTGGGCAAGTCAACCCCGGTCTCCACATCCCTTGATCCTGGCGTGCATGACGCCCTGATGGTACCTGCCAAGTATGATGCCACGTTACGGGTGGACGGTCTGCCGTTCTATGCATTCGCAAGCACCTCCGCGACTTTCGCCAAAGGAGTATCCCGTCTTCAGGTCGGGGCGGAATGGAACATGGACAAAAACTACGGACGCGGGACGATTTTCGACACATCAAGGCCCTTCTCCACCAGCATGAGCGTCCGGCCCCGTCCGTACAGTTCGATTCCCGCTACGCATAGGTTCTCCGCTTTCGCCGAGGAAAGCCTGAGAAAGGGAATCGGATCTTTCTCTTTGGATTGGGTTCTGGGGCTTCGCGCTGAGATGATGACCGGTGCAGGGAAGAAGTTCTTGGTGGACATGAAGCCTTATCTGGATCCCCGTACAAATGTGAGGCTGACTTTCCCGACGGTTTCTCCCGGCGGCAATAAACTGGAAACCAGCGTTTACGGCGGCATAGGACGGCACACCAAGTTCCCTACCATGGACATGCTGTTCCCGGATCCTGTCTATGGGGACATCACCCAGCTCAACTATTGGCCTGTGGAGGAGAACCTCCGAAGAGTGAATGTACTTGTGTACAAAGTGGATCCGACCAATCTGAATCTACAGGCGGCGAGTAATGTGAAATGGGAGATCGGGGTCAATGCCGACTGGAACGGTTATTCGTTTTCCATGGACTTTTTCCGTGAGAACATGACTTCCGGCTTCCGCTATTCCTATGAGTACCTGTCAGTCGAGTTTAAGAGATACGATGCCTCTGCGATAGACAAGTCCTCCTTGGCCGGGCCGCCGGATCTGTCCGGTCTGCCTTACCGGAACGACACGGTCCTGACAGCTTACAGTTTCACGACTAACGGAAGCCGGACATTGAAGAAAGGCATCGAATTCTCGTTCGGTTCCAGAAGGATAAAGGCATTGAACACGAAAATCTCCGCCAACGGGGCATGGTTCAGGACTGAATATATGAACAGCCAACCTGAATATTACCGGCCGAGCGTGATGATAGACGGCAAGTCTTACCCGTACATAGGCATCTACGACAAGAATGACGGGAGTTTTTACGATTCCCTGATCACGAACCTGATGATGGACACGCAGATTCCTGGTCTGGGCCTGATTTTCTCGACATCTTTCCAATGCATGTGGTTCTCCGGGTACAAGTCAATGCCCGACAGCAAATATCCCGACTCCTACATGGACAAGGCCGGGAATATTCATCCTTTCGATGCCGACCTTGCCGCCGGCGACGCTGTGCTTAGGCATCTGATAAAGAATTACACGCCGTCCCTTTTTCAGTACCAGCGAACCCCGTTCGCAATGAACGTGAACCTCAAGGTGATGAAGAAACTCTACCGGGACAAGGTGTCTTGCTCCCTCTATGTCAACAAGATATTCGATGTGACTCCGGACTATCACAGAAATGGCGCTCTGGTCCGGAGAAGTGTGACTCCGTATTTCGGGATGGAACTTGATTTCAGAATATGAGACTCAAAGGTTTGATAATGGTGTCGCTGTTGCTCCCGCTCGTCTTCTCGTGCGGGCGAAGCGTTGACGGGATTTATTCCAACGTGACTCTGAACGCCGCATGCGAAGGCTTGGAGCTGGTGTCCATCCGTGTGGACAATTCGCTGAAAGGCAACTTTTTCCGTAACCTCAACACCGGAGAGGAATATTCCTACCCACTGTTCGTGAACGGCAGTTGCGCGTTGAAGGTTCTGAAAGGCGTGTACATTTTCGCGTTTGACGGCACCGCCACATTGCCTGACGGCTCCACATGTCGTGTCAGATGCTACGAACACCGTTCGCCGAATGATTCCGTGAACATTCTGGATGATGATGTGGAACTCACTTTTGAATTGCTGAAGCTATGAGAGGGGGTCTTGCCGTCATATTGTGCGCCCTTGTCTGCGCGCCTTTGTCTTTAAGCGGGCAGGGTGTCAACCTCAGGACCAGGCAGTGGAACGATCCTTATGTGGCCATAGGGAACAAGGCCGCGTCTGATTACACGCCGGCAGCCGCCCTGCTGTCGCCGTACTATTCATATTCATCCGCCGCGGCCTCATTTGATCTGAGGGAGGAACGAAACGGCGCTTATGTTCCCGAAGAGGGAGATGCCTTGAGGCAAGGGAGATTTGACGCCTGGTCGTTGTTGAGGCTCAAAGGTAATTCGGCGGTCAGCGGCAGGGTCGGCTATAGGCGGGCTGTCAAACGTGATGTCATCCTTAACGAGACCGCCGACTACCGGCTATTGCGTCCGTATGTCCTCATTGACACTGTCGGAGGAGATCTTCAGCATGAGCAATATAGCTTCCGAGGCGCTTGGATGCGGCGTTCGGACAGGCTGGTGTGTTCCGTGTACGGAAGTTACAAGGCCGTACATGAGTACCGCAGCTTTGACCCGAGGCCAAGGAATGTCTCCTCTGACATCAAGGCGGACTTTTCCTTAGGCTATCTTTTCCCTCATGGAAGCGTCATCGGTTACGCCGGCTACAGGAAATACCATCAGCGTCAGGATGTCTCTTTCATGAACAATACCGGAGCCAACACCACGCTCTTCCATTACACCGGTCTCGGCAATGACTATTTCCGCTTCAGAAGCACCGGGGTGTTTGCCGCGACGCGTTATGCGGGACAGGGGTTGGAGGCAGGTGTCGTGGGAACCGGTGTGTCCGGAAGACTTCACTACGGCCTGTCCTATGACTTGCTGGAAGTTTCCCGTCATCTTTCAAACCAGAACGAGGCTCCTTTGAGTACCCTCGGAACCGAGACACTGAACTCTTTCGCGTCGTACCGCGTCTCACCCTCTTTCGCTATGGAGGCCGCCATTGAATATGAAAGACGTCGTGGCGATGAGAATGTCATAGACTGTGCCGCGTCCGGAATCTACAACAGTATATTGTCGTTGAAAATGTACACCCAAGACGTGGTAAACGCCTCGCTTTCAGGTGTTGTCCGTGTCGAAAAGCGTTACGGAACCTGGCATCTGATGCCTTCGATGCGTTGGATGCTGTCTTCAGAGGAGTACCTTTATCCGTCATCCTGGATGGAATTCTCCACCTTGTCCGGTCGTCTTGCCGGAGGATTTTCCACAATCAAAGGGCTGTGGCTGTGTGATTTGAGAGCCGGCATTGAATATTCTGGCTGCCTTTACGGCAGTCACTCTCTCCAATCCGGCGAGGAACTGTTCCGTGTCTCCTGCATTGACCGGTTTGAGAGACGGACAGCTGGTTCCCTTCAATGTAATGCGCAGGCTCTTGTGCAGCGGGAGATCCGTGGACTGCTGGCTGTCTTTTCACGTTTGTCCCTCGGAGGAATGTTCTACGGGCAAGGTTCGAGAATGCTGACCTTGACTGTCTCGATAGGAATTTCTTATTAATAATTAAAACATTATGAAAAAGTATCTTGTTATTTTACTCGCTGCCATGATGATCGTGGCTTGTAAGAAGGAAAAGACCGCACCGACTCTTTCCTTGTCTCCGACTGATCTTGAGTTCTCTTCCAAGGGAGGGAGCAAGACTGTGAAAGTTCAGACCAACACGGACTGGACACTCACCCCTGACGGTGCGGACTGGTACACTGTCTCTCCTACACAGGGAAGTGGAGTCACGGATGTCACCGTGACACTGAACGAGTACACGGATGCCAGCGCCAGAACCGCCCGGATCAAATTCAAGGCAGAGGGACTTGTTGAGACTCTTGCCATTGTGCAAACCCGTCCGGAGACTCCGAAGGATCCTGCCGAATTGAGCTATTCGGTCAGGGCTTATGCTCAGGACTACACTGTCCCGGCTCCTAAAGGCTTTACCTACAAGACGGTGTTGGAAGGAGAGGGATTGAGCCTTGTCTCCTCAGACCAGGAGAACATTGTGCTTCATTTTGATGCCAACACCACAGGACAGTCACGGAATTTCACCGTCACGGTGCTTACCACTGACGATGTAAGGCTTGAGAACATCTCATTCAAGCAGAGCTGCAGGAATGTCGAGCCTGGTGAATTTCTGATCGACGAGGTGTTCTTCACCGGTTTCCTTATTCCCGGGTCAAACAATTCTGATTCCCGGGACGGCGACCAGTACATCAAAATCACCAACACCACCGGGGAGACGTTGTACGCCGACGGTGTCATGGTCGCCATCTCCGAGACAAACTCTCAGGTTGCGTCCACCGGCGCCTACTGGGCCTATCCTGCCCTTCCTGAAGGAATCGGCGTGAATACGATCTATGAAGTCCCTGGTAAGGGCACAGATGTCCCTGTCGGGGGCGGCAAGTCCATTGTCCTTGCGATCAGCGCCCAGAACTTCAAGGCGGAGAACGGTGTGGGCTGTGATTTGAGCAAGGCGGATTTCGAGTTCTATGATGCGGAGGGGAATGATAATTTCCCGGACACCGACAATCCTGACGTTCCTAACCTTAATAGCTGGGTCAAGTCTTCGTGGAGTTTCACGAGTTTGCATAACAGAGGCTATGAGAGTTATGCCATTGCCTTAGCTCCTGTCGGTACGACCTCCGAGAGCTTTATGAAGGAACGCGCCTGGATCGGCAAGCGTGTCATGGACTTTAACGGGTACCATTTCGAGCGGGACATAGAAAAAGCGTATGTCATTCCTAACGATTGGGTTCTTGACGCCGTGAACTGCGCCGTCATCGAAAACCTTGGCACGCTTGCGTTCAATGCCACAGTGGATGCCGGCTACACCAATGTCTCCACCATCGATAAGGATCCGGACCGTTTCGGGAAGTCTGTTCTGCGTAAACGTGGCGGTGATGGAAAGATTGTGGACACCAACAACTCCACCAATGATTTTGAGGTCTGCACGGCTCCTACAATGAAGTAAGCCGCTCGCCGCGTTAATCACTCGCTCACTTGTATCGGGCGTTGAGTGTAGTGGCTTGATTGATAGCATATTAGCTGTTTGTCTTTAGACTAATCGCTCTAAAGGCAAACAGTCTTTTTACTAATAATTAGTGATTATCCTCCATCAATACCAACTGTTAGTGATTGTAAAAATCTTGCAAAATGAATATTTTTGTAAAATGTTTTCCAAGGTAATCGCTTCTGGCGAGGGAAGGAGGTGAAAGTCCCTCCCCCGAGGGGAGGGATTTAGGGAGGGGGTAACGTTAACTGATAGTTTGTGGTAGTCAATATGAACGTGGTATGGTTTTATTCTAAGGTAATCGCTTCTGGCGAGGGAAGGAGGTAATGAAACTTTCTGAACTCAAAACTGGTGAGGTCGGAGTCATCGCCAAGGTGAACGGCCACGGGGGGTTCCGGAAGAGGCTCATCGAGATGGGCTTCATCGCCGGAAAGCGTGTTGCGGTCGTGCTGAACGCTCCGCTTAAAGATCCTATTGAGTATGAGATACTTGGCTACAAGGTTTCGCTGCGCCGCTCCGAAGCCGGACTGATCGACGTGATCAGCGAGGAGGAGGCCAAGGCCTCCGTTGACTCCAAGCAGGACTTCACGTCCATCTGCGACGTGGACTGCGACGAGGTCGCCGCGCTGAATCTGGAGATGGCCCGTCTGGCAAAGGAGAGGCACCACGTCATCCGCGTCGCCCTCGTCGGCAACCCGAACTGCGGAAAGACATCACTCTTCAACATCGCCTCCGGCAGCCACGAGCACGTCGGCAACTACAGCGGCGTGACAGTGGACGCGAAGGAAGGGCATTTTGAATATGGCGGCTACAGGTTCGTCTTCGTGGATCTGCCGGGAACATATTCATTGTCAGCCTACAGCCCTGAGGAACTCTACGTCCGCAAGAACCTGGTCGAGAACGTGCCTGATGTCGTGGTCAATGTCGTGGACGCTTCCAACATCGAGAGGAACCTCTACCTCACGACCCAAGTTATCGACATGAACCTTCGTGTGGTGATGGCACTGAACATGTACGATGAGTTGAAGGCGAGGGGAGACAGCCTTGACACCCAGCAACTTGGCTATCTTCTTGGAATGCCTGTCTGTCCGACCGTGAGCCGTGACGGGACCGGCATCCCCGAACTGCTGGACACCGTGATCAAGATCTACGAGCAGCACGACGAGAGACTGGCCAGGCACATCCACATCAACCACGGCCCGGAACTGGAGAAAAGCATCGACCGCATCAAACTCCTGATCCAGAAGAACCAGGACATCCGGGACAAGTACTCCACCCGCTATCTGGCCATCAAGTATCTGGAGAACGACAAGCAGATCGACGGGGTGATCGCCACCCTGCCGAACGCCGGCGAGATCGCCCAGGTGCGCTCCGAGGAGATAGCCCGCATCGAGAACCTGATCCACACGAGTCCGGAGTCCGCCATCGTCGATGCGAAATATTCATTCATCCACGGAGCCCTCGCCGAGACTTACACCCAGCATGTCGAAGCCAGGCCGCGGAAGACCGTCACCGACAGGATCGACGCTGTCGTCACGAACAAATGGGCGGCGTTCCCGATCTTCATACTCCTTCTTTACCTCATCTTCCAGTCCACCTTCACGCTGGGCAACTATCCGATGAACTGGATCGACTGGCTGGTGGGGCAGTTCGGGGATTTCGTCGCGAACTTTATGAAGGACGGCTGGTTCAAGGATCTTCTCGTAGATGGCGTGATCGCCGGAGTGGGAAGCGTCCTCGTGTTCCTGCCTAACATCTTGATACTATATTTCTTCCTTTCGATAATGGAGGACTCCGGGTACATGGCCCGCGCCGCCTTCATCGTGGACAAGCTGATGCATAGGATCGGCCTTCACGGCAAGTCCTTCATCCCGATGGTTATGGGCTTCGGCTGCAACGTGCCGGCGATCATGGCCACAAGAGCCATCGAGAGCCGCAAAAGCCGCCTCATCACGATCGCCATCATCCCGTTTATGTCCTGCGCCGGTAGGCTGCCGATCTTCGTCCTGCTCGCCGGGGCTTTCTTCCCGCATAACTCTGCCCTCGCTCTTTTAGGAATATACTTCCTCGGAGTTCTGATGGCGATCCTGTCGGCGGTCGTGCTGAGCCGTTTCATCAAGGAGGATGACCTCCCGTTCGTGATGGAGCTGCCTCCTTACAGGGTACCGACCGGCAAGGCCATCTGGCGCCACACCTGGGAGAAAGGCAAGCAGTATCTTGAGAAGATGGCGACCACGATTCTGATCGGCTCAGTCGTGATCTGGTGCCTTGGCTATTTCCCGCGCTCCGACAAAGGCGCTGAGTATCAGCAGGAACATTCGTACATCGGCCAGCTCGGCAAGGCTGTCTCACCGGCTCTTGATCCGCTCGGATTCAGCTGGAAGATGGACATCGGCCTGTTGACTGGTGTCGTTGCGAAAGAGTTGGTTGTCAGTACTTTGGGCGTGATGTACGCTTCGGACGAGCCGGCTGTCTCCGAAGCTGTCGAGGCCGCCGACACGGATGCCCTTGCCGCCGACACCCAGCTTCAAGGCACATTGGCGCGCTCGGTCATCCTGCCTGCCGCCGTGGCCTACATGATATTCATTCTCCTGTATTTCCCTTGCATAGCGACCTTTGTCGCCATCAGGAACGAGACCGGCAAGTGGCGTTGGGCCGTGGCGGTCTGCGTCTACACCATGATCGTCGCCTGGTTGGCGGCGTTCGTCGGCTTCCACATTACAGCGCTATTGATTTGATTATGAGACAGAAATATACAACCCAGATGTCAGTGTCGGATCTGATTGACATCGACTACAGCCTGCTTCAGGTGATCTCCAGAATGGGGCTTTCCCTGAAATACGCCGGACTGCCGGTGTCCGAGGCCTGCCGGAACAGCGGCGTCGATCCGGACACATTCATCCTGATCTGCAATGTCTATTCCTTCCCGGACCACGTGCCGTCAGAATCAGAACTGGAGAAAGGAAACATCAAGGGCATCATCGGCTACCTCCACAGATCCCATCTCTACTACACCGGAAGGGCTCTCCGTACCCTGGAGGCCTCGTTCGACAGGCTTGTGGAGTCTTTCGATGAGAGGCAGAAGAAGGTTGTCCTGAAATTCTTCAACGATTACAGGGATGAGCTTGACAAGCATTTCGCCTACGAGGAGGAGGTGGTCTTTCCGTATGTCGAGTCCCTGCTGCGAGGCACGGCGAGAGACTCTGAATATTCCATCGAACAGTTCGAGGAACATCACGAGAATGTGGAGGAGAAGCTGGAGGACATGAAGAATATCGTGATGAAGTACCTGCCCGGCGACTGCTCCGATGAACTGAAGATCATGGTGCTTCTGGCCATCTACCATCTGCACGATGATCTCAGGAGGCATACCTATGTTGAGAATAATATTCTGGTGCCGGTGGTGAGCAGACTTGAACAAGATGGAGAATAGGAAGAAAATAGTGTTCATCATCCCTTCTGACATTGTGGCCAGAGGGTTCGAAAGTGTCCTGTCCCGGCAGGGGGATTTTCTTGTCCTGGAAAACCTCATGGATTACTCCAAGCCAAGGGAGGCGCGTCTGCGGATTCTGGATCCGGATGTGGTCATTGTGGATCCGGCGGTGTTCGATTTCCGAAGCCGTAAGGATGGTCGCCTTCTGATCTCTGAACTGTGCGATGCGACCGTGCTGGCTCTGGAGGGACCGGCTGTGACGGAGGACATTCTCAGACAATATGACGGGGCGGTCTCGTTGTACGATGACGCCGCAGGAATAGTCCGTAAGATCCGTTCGGCCATGGATTCGAGGCTGCCGGAGCCATCGGGCGAGGGCAACGAGCTGTCCTCGCGCGAGAAGGAGATTCTGGTCTGCGTGGCGCAGGGGATGCTGAACAAGGAGATCGCCGACAAGTTCAGTCTGTCCATCTACACCGTCATCACGCATCGTAAGAACATCACGCGCAAGACCGGCATCAAGACCGTCGCCGGCCTCACCGTCTATGCGATCCTCAACAACTTGATAGACATTAATTCTGTGCAGTAGTACAAAAGGATAGGCAATACCCCTCTCAACCAGAATTTTGCACGTTACCAAAATTCTTGGGTCGAGAGGGGTATATGCCTATGGGGTAAATTGTCAGAATGGTTCAAACCTTATTCCGTCACAAAGTCTTCGGTGTGCTATTTCAGGTTAATCTCCGCAATGACGGGATAATGGTCTGAGTAGCGGACGCGGGGGACGGAATGTGACACGGCGGTGAAATGCGACGGGTAAAGAATATAATCGATGCGGATGAAAGGCCAGAGGAATGAATATGTCGCTCCGAAGCCTTTGCCGGCTTCCACGAAGGAGTCGTCCCGGCCCTTCTTTAGACGGTTGTAGGTGTAGGACATCGGATTGTCGTTGAAATCACCCGTCACAATGGACTCAAGCGTACAGCCCTCGATGTCGGACATCACTTTGTCCACCTGCTCCGGCCTCCGGCGGATGGACTTCTTCATCTTCTCCTCCGTCGCCCACATCATGTCCCCATCCTGTTCCCTCACGGACTTCTTGAGCCTTGAAATAGAGATGTTGTAGCTCTCGAAGTGGCAGTTGTACACTCTCAGGACATTCCCTTCGCCGATCTTGAAGTCCGTGAAGATCGCCAGATTGGAACTCTTGTCAAACGTCAGCCTCCCCTTGTTCACTATCGGGAACTTGCTCAGTGTCACATTGCCATAGCTGCCTCTGTCGGTCAGGAACATGAAGTAGCCCAGATGGTAGTCAGGGAGACGCTTCCTGAAGTACTTCGCGACATCATATTCCCCGGGCAGGTTGACTTCCTGGAGGCACACGATGTCGGCGCCGCTCCGACGGACAAAACTCATCACGGAATCCGCGCAGGTGGCCTGCCCGCCGTCGCCCTTGAATTCGGCCTCACGTCCCAAGGCGAAGTGTCCGACATTGTAGGTCAGGATCTTGACCGTGTCTTCTGTCCTTTCCTCCGCCCCTGAGGAGAATTGGAAATAGCGTCCGATGAATATGATTGACGGCAGCAAGGCCAGCAGCGGGATCATGAACGAGCTGGAACGGTTCTTTATGGCCATGATCAGGAACAGGCCATTGAGTACCGCTATCGGCACAAACAGCAGTCCGAGGATGGTCATGTACCATGCCTTTGCCGGGTTGACCACCATCGAGGCGTAGCTGAGAAGAAGCAGGAAGGCCGAGAGCAGCATCAGCATTCTTGTGATGATGCCGGCGAACGGGGACTTGTGTGAAGTTCTTCTCATGGTGTGGCGTTGTCGGAAATGCTACCTTATCTTTGCCAGAGTTTCCCTGTTTTCTTCCAGTAGAAAAGCAGGATGAAGCCGAACAGCATTCCTCCCAGGTGGGCGAAATGCGCCACGCCGTCCACTGTTCCGGTCACGCCGGTGAAAAGCTCAATGGCGATGAAGATTAGCACGAACCATTTGGCTTTCAGGGAGATCGGAGGGAAGATCAATGTCCAGACATCATTCGGGTAAAGCATCGCGTAGCCGATCTGTATGCCGTAGATGGCTCCGGACGCTCCGAGGGTAGGGGTGCGCAGAAGGTTGATCTGGCCGGCGGTGAGTATCCCGGAATTGGCTGAGGCCATCGCTTCCATCTGGAAATATTCCACCACCGTGTGTGTCAGGACGGCTCCGAGGCCTGCCACGAAGTAGAAGATCAGGTACTTCTTCGAGCCGATTGTCCTCTCAAGCGCCGAACCGAACATCAGGAGGCAGAACATGTTGAAGAACAGGTGCCAGAAGCCTCCGTGCATGAACAGGTAGGTGACCGGCTGCCAGATCCTGAAGAGGGGAGACGCCGGGTAGAACATCGCGAACGTGCTGATCATGAAGTTCTGGTTGATCATTGTCGCGATGTACATCACAATGTTGATCAACAGGATGTTCCTTGTCACTGGCGGGAATCTGTTGAGGAAGCCGCCGAATCCGTATTGTCCGTTGTTGTAGCTGTTGTATGCCATTCTGTTATATTCGTAAAATCAAAATAATTTTTCCACCTGCGAGGTGGTTACTATGGTCATGATCCTCTTCCCGCTTCCGGTCAGTTCCGCGTTGCTGCTGGAGATCAGGGCGTCCAGGAGATGCCTCGCCTCCATCGGGGAAGTCAGCGCCGCCCCCGAGGACGCTCCCATGAGAGCGATCTTCTCGGCCATCGCCGACTCCATGACTCCCGGAAGCGACGAACTGTCGTCGGAAAGAATCAGCAGCAGGTCAAAGACCATCGTCTGGACTTTCCCGGCCTCGCATGAATATCCTTCCGGAACCCCATTGACCACAATAGTGTCCGTCCCGAAGGGCGTGATGTCGAATCCCAGTTTTGTCAGGATCCCGGCCTTGTCGTCGAAGATCGCTCTGTTGGCGGCTCCTACCTCGACTTTGACCGGGAACATGTTCGCCTGCGTGACGTGCTCGTTCTTGGTGAGGGCGGCGAGCGCTCTGTCGAAGAGTATCCTTTCCCTTGCTCTTCTGACGTTCACGATCATCAGTCCGTCATTCACCGGCGAGACGATGTACTTTCCGTCCAGGATTATTGTCTGCGTGACCGGCAGAGTCTTCTCTTCGAAAAGTTTGCCATAGTCCTCTCTCCGGTCGACATATTGCCCGAAATTCCTTGATGCGGATCCGTATCCCCCGTCCGCAGGGCCGCCGCTTCCGGCCACCGGACCCGTTGAGGAGCCAAACCTGCCCGCCGCGCCGCCAAACCCGGTCGCCTGGTCTGTCGAAGCGCCGGCTCCTTCTGTCTCAAACGGATTGTACCCGCTGTCCACCGCCACCTGTGGAATGCTCTCCGGCTGATATTCAGTAAAATGCGCTCCCAGTACCGGCATATCCTTCGCCTCCGGGTTTGAGAAATCGATCGCCCCTGCGAACGAATTCTTCCCAAGGGTCTCCTTCACCGAAGCGTAGATGACTTGGAAGATGAACGAGTCGTCCTCGAACTTCACCTCCGACTTGGTCGGGCTGATGTTCACATCCACACTGTGCGGATCCACCTCAAGGTAAATGAAATAGGATGGGGTCACCCCGTCCGCGATCATCCCCTCGTAGGCCTTCATCACGGCCTTGTGCATGTACGGACTGCGGAAATAGCGCCCGTTGACAAAGAAAAACTGGTTGCCCAGAGTCTTCCTGGCCGTGTCCGGCCTGCCGACGAATCCTCGCAGCCTGGCTGCCGAGGTGTCCGCGCAGACATCCACCACATCTCCCGTCACGGATGCTCCCAGTAAATCCATTATTCTGAACTTCAATGACTTCGCTGGCTTCAGCACAAACACTTCCTTGCCGTTGTGGCTGAGCGAGAAGCCGGTCTCGGGACGAGTCAGCGCCACCTTCGTGAACTCCTCGACAATATGCTTGAACTCAACGTTGTCCGACTTCAGGAATTTCCTTCTTGCCGGCACATTGTAGAACAGGTTGCGAACCGAGATGTTGGTTCCCACAGGAGCCGCCACCTCGCTCGTGGAGTTGTGCGTCGAGGCTGCGAACTCCACCTGGCATCCGACCTCGGAGTCCGCCGTGCGGGTCTTCAAGGTCACTTCGGCGACCGCCGCGATCGAGGCAAGCGCCTCTCCTCTGAACCCGAAGGTTGTGATGTCCTCCAGATCCTCAGCCGTCGCTATCTTCGACGTGGCATGCCTTTCAAAGCAGAGTACGGCATCGTCGGGAGTCATGCCCTTGCCATTGTCTATCACCTGGATGAGAGTCCGTCCCGAATCCTTGATGATCACCGTGATCTGGTCGGATCCTGCGTCCACGGCATTCTCCACAAGTTCCTTCACCACGGAAGCAGGCCTCTGCACGACCTCTCCCGCGGCGATCATATTCGCTATGTTCCCCGGCAGTATCCTGAGTTCCATCTACAGCAGGGAATAGAATTTTGTAAAATAGATCAGGACCACAGCAAGCAGGATCAGTCCTACGATGCCGATGATTCTCTGCGCCTTGGTGGCCGCGGTGCCTCTTCTTGCGTAGTTTCCTTCGCTCAGTGACCCCCGGAGATAGGACCCCGGCTTGTACTCTCCGTTCTCCTTCTCCTTTTCAAAAGTCCCGTCCACCTTGCCGAACATCTGCCGGCGCTCTTCCTCCTCCTTGTCGTAGTAGATCGGCTTGTAGTTGAATTTTCTGTGCTCCTGTTCCCCAGGAAAAGTAAAAAAGCCCATAATCTTTCAATTTACCTTAGTAATCCTTAAAAATAACCTGGTGATCTTTGATTGTCTTTTCGGTCTGGCTATCTTTTCTCATCAGTCATGTGCCACCGGCACACTCCTTCTTCCCAAAGACATCTATCCTCGAAAATACCGCCAAATCTTTACCATCTTATTTTTTAACGCTTACTTAATCTTAACAAAGAAAGTCAAAATCTCAGAATATAGGTTTTGCTTTTACAAAGCAGCACCACGAATTATGAAAAAATCCATGGCGTCAAAGCAGGCCATGTTCCTGGAAGAGTTGTATGACATCCGCCCTGAAGCGTTCCTTGTCGAATCCGGCGGCCTTCTTCGAGAGGCGGTCGAGGTTCGAGAGGGATTCCACAACCTTCCGCGCTATGGTCCTTGTGGCCTCCTCGTCCGAGGACGCGATGAAACGGTCGTACTCCTCGTTGTCGATCTTGAATCCACAGGAATAGACTCCATAATAATCAGTGAACGTGTTGTCAAGATTGCGCAGGCGACTGTGTTCTTCAAATCGGTGCCGTGGAATCGCCGTGAAACGCTCAAAACCTGGTATGGTTTTTACGACTTTGCATAATATCCAATAATGATTGATCACATGGTAATCCTTGTCTTTCAAACTGCTTTTTAGCAGATCAGAGACATATTGAATACATGATGACTTGCAGTCAGACTTCAAATCCACTGAGATTGATATTCCTATATTCATTTGTATGTGTTTTATCTAAAAATTGAGTTACCTGATGGTAGATGTCCGTGCTACCATGCGGAAAATCCAATTATAAATATTGGCCTCAAGCCGGAATAAATATTCCAAAAGCACAAGGATTCCACGACAACACGACCAAAGCACCATCGGGAAATAGTAATAGTCCCGGATAATACAACATTAATCCCAAACAATGGCCATTTCTAATGATTAACGGTCCGGCGTTTTGGTAAGTCCTTTCATCAAATATAATAAATCCATTGTTGAAATGGCCTATTTCGAAAGTATTTTTCCATTCATGCTTAGGTGCTAATATATCAGCTGTAAGCATGCTGACTGACAACAAGAAAAAGGTTATGAATGCGATCAGCCGTATTCTTGTTTTCTTCTTATTAATGATGCCTTCCACGTTGATAATCTTTGTTTATAACAATTCCATTATAGCTTACTGACATTTTTCTCGCCTTGTCGGAAATAGGAACAAATCTGTTTTTTAAAGATCGTTGCCCACCTGATACCATGTAGGTCGGATATGAGAATATTTACAAAGCAGCACCACGAATTATGAAAAAATCCATGGCGTCAAAGCAGGCCATGTTCCTGGAAGAGTTGTATGACATCCGCCCTGAAGCGTTCCTTGTCGAATCCGGCGGCCTTCTTCGAGAGGCGGTCGAGGTTCGAGAGGGATTCCACAACCTTCCGCGCTATGGTCCTTGTGGCCTCCTCGTCCGAGGACGCGATGAAACGGTCGTACTCCTCGTTGTCGATCTTGAATCCACAGGAATAGACTCCATAATAATCAGTGAACGTGTTGTCAAGATTGCGCAGGCGACTGTGTTCTTCAAATCGGTGCCGTGGAATCGCCGTGAAACGCTCAAAACCTGGTATGGTTTTTACCGCCTCGCATAATATCCAATAATGATTTATCACATGGTAATCTTTATATTTCAAACTGCTCTTCAATAGGTCAGAGACGTATTGAATACATGAAGACTTGCGATCAGACTTCAAATCTACTGAGATTGATATTCCTATATTCATTGTACTACGCTATTTGTCATATAAATACCAGTGACTCCTGCGTCAAAAGCTGTGTTCTTGCGGATATGCGTCCTTATTCGGTAAGAAGATCTCTTGGCCAAGTGTTCTATAATAATTTATGTGAAAGAGGTCATCTCTTCTTATTATCATACAAATTGAGTACAGATATAGATCATCAGTGAATACCGTCCCGAAATTATTTTTATTAAACAATTCTAAGCTGTCTTTCAAAGCAAGATTGATTATACAACTAAATCTGTCAAAGCTATTGATATCTTTATTTACAATAGTATCTTTTTTCGCAGTATTGATCATTGTGAATCGATACTGCCGTTGATTCGGCAGACATTTTACCGCAAAGAATGCCTTGTCTTCCCCGAGATATAGGTATTCTTGGGACTTTCTTACGACAATGATTGTGTCACTTGATATAAAATCAGACTGGCACATATTGGCAAATACCATGTTGAATTGCTTACAAATCTTTTCCCTATTCCATCTAACAACTTTTCTCGGTACCCTTGACGATTTTGATCCTATCGTTAGTCTTCTTGATGATTTAGAGTCTTTTTTCAGTATGCTTGACAATTCATTCTCAAGGCCAGCAAAACAATCCTTGTCTTGCGCGTTAACAGGAAGAATCATCGCACAAAACAGTGACGTTATTAGTATTCTGAAATAGTTCATTTTCGTTTCTTTATTGGAGTATAATGGACGTTAGGTAATACAACGCTCTTGCCTTTTTTAGTTATCAACCTTGAGGGTTCATTATCAGAAAACAATTAATTCAGTTTTGTCATATTCAAAAGATTCCGGTACATTAAAGCCTATTATCTTACTGACATACGAGACTTTTTCGACAATAATGTTCTTACTAAAATCATCGTTGTCTTTATCTTTTGCTACAATATATTTGAAAGATTCGCCTGGCTCCAATCGTTTTATGAATGTTTTCCCTATGGTCACTTCCCTGCTAGTTCGCACGACATTATCAGTCATCAATGCCGCAAGATTCAAGTCGTCATGGGAGGCAAAAAAGTATCTATAGATCTTCTCTCTTACCGTTGTATTATGATTACTAAAATCAACCCATGTGAAGTACGGCTCTTCGGATTTATTCGTTATGAGGTACTCCGTAAAAGTGATTTTTTCACCGCTGAAGTAGTTAACATAAGAATATGATTCGATATGCAGTTTTATGTCCTTTGTCGTATGTAATTGACACATCATCATTAGCATTATCAAGATATAACCCTTCATTTCGTTAGATTGTTAAATGTTTCTTTTCTGGCTTTTAATATCATTGATTTTAATACTGTATAGGTTTCTGTCATACCTTTTATGTTATGAGACGCGTCAAAGCAGGTCATGTTCCTGGAAGAGTTGTATGACGTCCGACTTGAAGCGTTCCTTGTCGAATCCGGCGGCTTTCTTCGAGAGGCGGTTGAGGTTCGAGAGGGATTCCACTACCTTCCGCGCTATGGTTCGTGTGGCCTCCTCGTCAGAAGACACGATGAAACGGTCGTACTCTTCGTTGTCGATCTTGAACCCACAGGAATAGACTCCATAATAATCAGTGAACGTGTTGTCAAGATTGCGCAGACGACGATGTTCGACAAATCGCGGTCTTCGAATAGCCGTGAAACGCTCAAAACCTGGTATGGTTTTTACCGCCTCGCATAACAACCAATAATGATTGATCACGTGATAATTTCTATCTTTCAGGCTGTTCTCCAAAAGATCAGAGACGTATTGAATACATGAAGACTTGCAGTCTGACTTCAAATCCACTGAGATTGATATTCCTATATCCATAGTATTTGTTGAATTTTAAGGGTTTATCTAAAAATTGAGTTTCCTGGAGGCAGATGCCCATGTTTGAGGAAATAAGAATACAACTTCCGTTTCTCCTCAATTTTCATCTGTTTTTGAGTGCCGGAAGATTCTGTCATCATTTTTAAATGTCTTTTTTTGAGGGCTTCTTTTCCCCCATATCTGTTCTCCGGTGGAGACTGCGTGGTTTCTCCGTATTTCCAAATCTCGCCAGCTTTAAGAGCCGTATTTCCACCTTTCGTGTTCGGATAATCACCAGACGTTGTCGCGATGAGGGCATACTGCACCCCAGAAGGACCATCTGGCCGGTTGCCGATTCCGGTGATTTCCGCATTCATCTTCCTTATAAAGTAATCCGTCCCTAATGCAGTCGCCCCAACAGCATATCCCGCCCACTTATGTGGGAAGAGATCCGTCGGATCCAGTGCAGGAAGATCAATCGCCACCATAAGGGCGAATGTGGAATACAATTGATCACGAAAGCCGCTTTGGGATGAAATTGAAGTGGCTGCGGCGAGAACCATGTTGCCGCTGGCATCAATATACCCATGTTTGTCCATGAGGTCTTGGCGCCTGTCGTCATAGGCTCCGCCATAACCTCTGTTCCAGTCACGCCTGACTGCCCGGAATTCCCTTCTGGTCACATTGATGACATCATCATAGCCGTCTTGTATTTCGTGAATGGTGCCGTTTACATTGTATGATGTAAGTCCATACAAATCCGCCATGCATACAGGATCATCTAAACAATAGGCATACGGGCTGGTGCCATAGTACTTTTCCGCCATCGGATCTGCGGCTGTCCATCGGGCGGTGACCGGGTTGTACATGCGCGCGCCGAAGTCGAGTAGCGGGATGGCCGCGCTCAGGCAGGACTGGTCCTCCTTGCCGGAGAAACGCCAGCGGTTAGGGGAGGTCGCTGAGATTACCGAAGTGACCGTTGGCACAGTACCTCCTCCGGTCGCTGAGCGCGTCGAAGCGACCGGACCTGCGACCTGAATGCGCTTGCCGAACGGGTAGTAGTCGTTCTCCTCGATCACAGAGCCGGTGTCACCATCGACGATGGCGCGGACGCTGCCGAGGTGGTCGCGGAGGTGGATGAGGGATCTGTAGGAGGCCGAACCGTCGTCCCCTGTCACGCGGGCTATCCTGCCGGCGGAGGTCAGGGCGCAGTCGAGGGCCAGGGTCGGGGCACCGGAGGATGTCGCGGTCTGGGAGTAAATCATGGATCCCCTGTACTGGTACCCGTCGCCGCTGCCGTCAACGGCGCTGAACTTCGTGCCGTCCGCGAGATGCTCATACCCCGCCAGCGTCGTCCCGTCGGATGAGATCCGCCTTGTCAGGTTCATCTCATCGTACTCGATGTCGAGGCCGGACAGGCCGTCACGGGTCATGTTGCCGTTAGTGTCGTGCATGTAGGTTCCTCCGCCGCCGGACGTGCCCGTGTTGGAGATGCCGATCAACAGGTCGCCATTATACGAATACGCCAGTGCCTCCTCCGGGCTTGCGGTGTCGGCCCCGTATCTTGTCAGCGTCAGGACGTTGCCGTTCCGGTCATAGGTGACGGAGCGCTCGCCGAACGCGTCCGTGGACACGCCGCCCGTGAACCGCCGCGCGTCCGTGAGGCGGCCTACCCCGTCATAGGACAGGGACCACGCGTGCGCCTGCGTGCCGGAGCCCCGGTTCCACTCCCACTCGGAGACGGAGCCGTTGTACCTCGGCGAGCTGCCGAGCACCGGGTCATGATACCTGAGGGTCATGCCGAACACATTCGAGTTCAGTCCAGTCAGTTGGTCCCTTATGTTGTACGTCAGGGTCTCCGTCAGTCCGGACGGATTGTCCCCGAGCCCGTGGGTCCTCCCCGTCAGCCTGCCTATGCCGTCGTAGGCGTAGGACACGGTCTGCGTCTTCCCGTTGAGTGACGAGGTCTCCGAGACAAGGCGCTCTTGTGGGTCGTAGGACATCAACGTGACGAGGGAGTCTATGTGGCCGTCCGGAAGGGTAACGGATTCTCTTGTCTTTGACGGCTTCCCTGTGAAGGTGAGGGACTGATGAGTATGCCTGTACCCGCCAAGCGCTTCCTTGCGATGGCTTTGAATAAGGCGGCCTTGATAGTCGTAATAGAAGGCCGACACTGTCTTGGACGCCGGGTCGATCATGGAATGGACAGCGGTTCCGGTCAGAAACCCTTTGGCCTTGTCTGCCCCCGCGACCGGGATCCCATAGCTGGATAGCGTGTCACAGGACAGGCCCCGCTTTGTGTCAGAGATCAAAAGGCCATCCATGAACGAGTAATCATCGTAGTAGTTGACGGACAAAAGCCTATTATTAGGCGGTATCGGAATATTGAGTGAATAACCTCCGAGCGAGGATGAACCAGAATATGTGGCAACCACCGGAATATTGACTGATGAAGGAGCGTTTTGAGATGGCCACATTCCGCTCACAGCCCCACGTCCAAGAACATCACGGAATGAAAAACGCCATTCCCCTTTCTTCCTCATCTCCCCGTCCTGCGTGAACACGGGGACGTCGCCTTTATCATACCGGTAAAGGACGTGGACGCAACCCGGCCGCCTCTCGCTGACGCACCGTCCTTTGCCATCATATTTGTAGACATAAGCCTGCATTGACAATGGAGACGAAGAATCACCGAACGTTCCTGTCGAAGACATCACGGCTGAAGCCTCCGGGGTGAGGACATACCTGAGCAATCCCAAATCATCATACACGTAATAGGTGTCCTGATACCGTTCGCCGTCAACCGTTCTTTCCAGAGTCTTACGTCCGAGTTTGTCAGTAAACGTCAACGAGACATTTCCGTCTTCATCAGTCACCTCCACAACATTGAGGTTTCCGGAAGACAAAGTCCCGATGCAGGTCACAGACGTGTCGGATTCCACAAGATACCCCGAACACGAAAGAAGTCCCGAGCCATCGTTAACCAGATACGAGGTCCTCACGGACCTCCCCCGCGTGTGCCAAGGCGAGCCGGGGCCGTACTCCTCCGTCACGCGGTCGAGTGGCGAGGCCTCGTAGAGCGTCTTGGAGAAGGCGTAGACCTCCCAATTGTAGAACTTGAGGATCTCGGGGTGGACGGCGGAGAACGGGGCGTAGGCCCCCGTGGAGGTCGTCAGAGGAACGGGACGGTACTCCCTGCACGGCCTGCCGAAGGCGTCGTGTTCGCTCAGCTCGGCGATGTCCCTCCCGTCGGGCGACGCGGCGGTCCGCACCGTCTCCACCGGCCTCCCGAGGCGGTCGTGGTAGAGGTTAGTCTCGCGGAAGGACGCTCCGGATGCGTCAAGGTACTCGCGGGTCTGAATCCGGTTGCCGCCCGCGTAAGCGCCGTAGCGGTAGGAGTGTGTGGAGACGGTCTCCTCCGCGTCCCCGTCCGCCAGGTATGTTCGCGAGAGCCTTCCGAGTCCGTCGTACCCGTAACCCGTCGTCCTGCCGGAGGGACCCGTGGCCGTGGAGAGGCCGACGAGGGAGTTGTGCGTGTAGGTCGAGACGTGCACGCCCGGGGTCTGGAACCAGCCGTCACGGAACGCGTCGAGCGACTGCCTTATGACATCAGTGGTGCCGGTGTTGAGGACCGAGGTGTCAATCCGCGCCTTGACCGAGGACCAGTCACTGCCGGAGATGGCTGACACTGGATAGCGTCCGTTGTAACCCCACAGGTACACCGTCCTGCGGCCGTCGTTGTCCTCGAACTCGAGGAGGTTGCCCCTCCGGTCATATTCGTTGAGCAGGATCCTCCGCCCGGTCGACGCGTCGCCCCGTACGGTGAGGGAGCGCGACGACGGTGCGATGAACGTCCCCGAGGCGCACGGATGGGACGAGTATTCAGTGGACAGCGTGGTCAGCAGGTTCGCGCCGCTGATCGAGTTCTTATATACCCTCGTCTCGACCGGGACGCCCGTCATGCCGGCGGACGCCATCGCGGTGTATCCGCCTCCGGTCATGTCCTGGGGGTAGGAGTACGCCGTCACCCTCCTGTCGTGGCCGGGAAGCCCCACGTCCTCAGTCTTCGTGACCACGTTGCCGTAGGAGTCGTAGGCGTACAGCGTCGTCTTCGTCAGCGTGCCGTTGGTCTCCGTAGCCTTTTCCGTCACGGACGCAAGCAACTTTCTTCCCTGGGTGAGGGTCGTGGTCTGGCACAGGATCTCCCTGTACTGTTCGGGGACCGAGGACTCGTCCGCGCCGTACACGCGGGCCGCCTTGTAGACGCGCCTCAGCCTGAGGGACGTGGTGTCCGTGCCGTAGTCCAGTTCGGTGGTGTGGCCGTAGGATGTCCGTCTTGCCTCGCGCAGGCTTCCGTCGGAATCGAGGCCGTAGGCGGTCTCCGAGGTCTTGGCCCCGTATGCCCACTCCTTGCGGTTGTCGTGCACGAGGCTCGTGCCAGGCCTCTTGAGCGGACGCGAGGTGGAGACGTCGAAGGAGTGCACGGTCTCACCAGTGGTCTGTGTGCCCGCCGCGTCGCTCGACCTGCTCTCGAACACGTACGGGTAGCTCACGCTGGAACCGTCCGATGACACGAGGCCCACCATTGAGTTATCTGTCCACACACGCTCCTTGTAGGTCGTCATGAGGGTTGGGACGGGAGACATGAGGGTGCCCCCATAGCCGGCGCACGCCGTCTCCCTATAATAGATTTCGTTCGTGTCAGTCGGGTATGAGGACGATGCTGGGATGACGCTTAGGACTCCTCCTCCGTCAATGTGTGTCGCATAGGTGCTGTAGCGGAAGTTCCGGTACAACACATTCCCGTCGGATTCCACGTCGCGGATCTGCCTTATCCTCAGTCCGCCCGCCATGTGGGACGCCCCATAGTCGTCTATGTAGCGGTGCGCCTCGTAGCTGAACTCGGTTCGCCCGCCCGTGGGATATGTCACGGACGTCAGGATGCCAGCCTGCATCGCAGTCTCGTCCGGACTGCGGTCACCACCAGGGATGGTGAGCGTCACGGTCTGGTCGGTGTAAGGGTAGTTGTTGACCATGACGTCAGTCGTCACGGTCGGGACGAGCGTGGAGTTCTCCCGGCCGTTGTAATAGCCCCATTTGTCTATCGAACGTGTGTCACGCGGCGGGCTCACGCCGTTGTAGGCGAACGAGTAGGTCTCCGACTCCTCCCCGTCGGGAGACTCGATGCTGACCGAGTCGAGTCGCAGGGAGAAGGTGGTTCCCGTGTAGGTTTGGTTGAACATCACCCTCTTCACAAGGTTCCCGGAAAGGTCATACACCTCCATTGACCTCAGGCCCTCGTTGATGTCCGGACTTAAGTTGAAGAGCACATGCCCGCCGCTGAAGTCGATCCGCCTGACGTAAGAGTTGTACTGCGTCACTTCAACCTTCGATGGCATCGGGAACGTGTATCCGTCCGGAAATTTCACCACCCCCATGTCCGCCTCCACAAGACATCCCGAGTCGCTGTCGTACTGGTAGATCTTGTTGTCAAAACTCTGATAGGTAGAGACATTGACAAGTGGGATAGTGCAGGCGGCTTGGTCGGATGACGCGCTAATGAAGTTGTCAATCATGACCAGCGCATCGGCGTACCTGCCGCAGAAGATCTCCATGATGTTCGCTGTGTAGTCGAATGTCACGCTCCGCCCCGTGGTCGCCGAACGGATCTCGCGGATCTTCCACGAGGTCGGCACCTCAAGCGCGGAGATCCCGAACTTGTGCGTGACGCGGTCGTGGTAGCGGTTTTCACTGCCGCCGAACGTGTAGGTCATCCCGTCGCCGTCCGTAATCCGGAACACGGGCATGGACTTCCCGCCTAAGGGCTTCACCTTGATGTTGTCCCTCGGGATCGTCACTGGCGTGATTGAACCGTCCGTCATACGGCGGAGGTACATGCGCCCGCCGCCACCGGGGAGCGAGTAATGGAACTCATCCAGCGCCACGTCCACCGCCTGTGTGTATATCGCGTTCAACTGCTCGTAGGTCAGGGAGTCGGAAAGCGCGATCTGAGCGTTATAGTTTATCTCGTCCGCCACCCCGTTGATCGTCCGCGACAGCGTCGGCCCCGTCGTGAGGCTCCAGCCGTCACCCAGCCAGTGGCTGGACCGCATGTTCGGCTTCAGACCCGAGGCGTGGTAGCTCAGCGTTATCGGGATCCGGATGTCGCCGTCCACGATCTCGTAGAGCGGAATGCTGGTCTGCACCAGGCCGTTGCTCAGATTCACCGGGTAGCTGATGTACGCGGCCAGCTTCGACGCCTCGGGAGACGGCGGGATCACGTCCGGACGCTCAAGCTCAGGAAGTTGGGCGTGGAGAGGTACGCTGGCAAGCGCCAGCAACGCGGTGATGATCGGAATGGCTTTTTTCATGACGTGTGTTTTGGGGTTAATGTCTATAATACAACTGAGTTATCGCTCACAAGATACGAATTGTTTTAAAATAATACGTTTAAATGGGATAATCTTTTCAGGTTTTTTGTCTTGTGCGGTTATGGTCGTGTTTTTAGTCTGATGTGTCCGTGTTTGTGTCAACAAAAAAGAATCGGTATATTAGCGGAACGATAACATTAAGTCATCATCGATGAAAACCATAAGGACAGTCATCTTTGCCGCACTTGGAATTTTGGCGGCATGTTCTCCTGCGGCGACGAGCCAGGAGGACTTCACCAGTTATGTCAATGTAAGAATAGGCTCGGGCGGGCACGGACATGTGTTTGTCGGGGCGAGCGTGCCATTCGGTGCGGTGCAGTTGGGGCCTACGAGCATTCCACAGTCGTGGGACTGGTGCTCAGGGTACCATTCCAGCGACTCCACGGTCATCGGATTCTCGCACACGCATCTGAGCGGAACGGGAATCGGCGACCTCTTCGACATCACGTTGATGCCGGTGGTGGGCGCGGTGAGATATTCAAGAGGGGAGGAGCCGAAGGATTCAACTCCGGAAGCGATCGCCGCTGCGCAGGCCACGGGGATGTGGTCCTACGCCGACAGAACCAGAGAGGTGGCGAGACCCGGCTACTACAGTGTTCCGCTGACCCGCTACGGCATCTCCGCCGAAATGACCGCCACCACCAGAGTCGGCCTCAGCCGCTACACCTTCCCGGCCTCGGACAGCTCCGCGGTGGTGATCGACCTTGAGAACGGCGGCTGCTGGGACAAGGCCTATGACACAAAGTTTACCGTCGTGGACAGTTGTACCATAGATGGTTACCGATTCTCGACCGGCTGGGCAAAAGACCAGAAAATCTACTTCCGCGCCCAATTCTCGAAGCCTTTCGACTCCATCGACGAGGTGGCTGTCAAGGAATATGCCGTTGATGGGCAGGAATATTCAGTCAACTATTTCCGCGCCGGCTTCCGCACCGCCGAGGGGGAGCAGGTGATGGTGAAGGTCGCGGTCTCTCCGGTCAGCGAGGAAAAGGCGGCTTTGAATATGTCCGCGGAACTTCCGGGCTGGGACTTCGACGCGACTGCCGTGGCTGCCCGCGAGGCCTGGAACGCCGAACTCTCCAAGGCAAAGGTCTCGACTGCTGATACCGATGCCAGAACCATCTTCTACACAGCGCTTTACCACACGATGATCATGCCTTCGACCTTCAGCGATGTAGATGCTCCGAGAACGGAATATACCTCCTTCTCCCTTTGGGACACCTATCGCGCGCAGATGCCGCTGATGACGATTCTGCATCCCGACAGGGAGAACGACATGATCGCCACGATGCTGGAGATCTACAAAAGGCAAGGGCGGCTTCCTGTCTGGCACCTGGTCGGCAACGAGACCGACTGCATGGTCGGCAATCCGGGCGTGATCGCCGTCGCCGATGCTGTAGTGAAAGGCTTCGACGGCTTCGACCGTGACTTGGCCTGGGAGGCTCTCAAGACAACGATGATGGGCAACACCCGCGGCCTTGACTACCGTCAGAAGTACGGGTATATTCCTTCAGACAAGATGCTTGAGTCGATCGCCTATGACATGGAATATGCCATAGCGGACGCCGCCGTGGCCGCCGCCGCTGACCGCCTTGGCAGGAGCGAGGATGCTGAATATTTCCGCAACCGCAGTCATACCTATCGCAACTACATGGATTCCACGACATTATTCGCCAGGGGCCGTTTCTCCGACGGCAGTTGGAGGACTCCGTTCAATCCATATTCCTCGGAGCATCGCGCCAATGATTATTGCGAGGGCAATGCCTGGCAATATTCTTGGCTCGCCCCTCATGACTATTCAGGCCTTGTCGATTTCTACGGCTCCCGCGAGGGATTCGTCGCGAGACTGGATTCGCTTTTCTCGGCGGATTCCCGGATCGACGGTGAGGATGCCTCTCCTGACATCTCCGGCCTGATCGGCCAGTACGCCCACGGCAACGAGCCAAGCCACCACGTCATTTACTTCTATACTATGGCAGAAGAGCCGTACAAGACCGCTGACCTAGCTCGCCGGATCTATTCAGAATTCTACAAGAACGCCGATGACGGCCTTTGCGGCAATGAGGACGCCGGCCAGATGTCCGCCTGGTATGTCCTCTCCGCTTTAGGTTTCTACGAGATAGAGCCTGCCTCCACGAGGTACTGGTTCGGCGCTCCGGCCTTTGACGAGGTGGATCTGAAAGTCGCCGGCGGCACCTTTAAGATAAAGGCCTCCGGTCTGAGCGATGAGAACCGCTACATCCAGAGCGTCACCTTGAACGGGAGTCCTCTCGTCAGCCCTTACATTGACTATTCCGAGATCATCAAAGGCGGCGAGCTAGTCTTCAGGATGGGGCCGGAACGGACGGTCTGGTACTGATGCCTAAGAAACAGTTTTGATTTGCTTGTCTGAAGGGGTGAGTCTAGATGTCTTTTCCACGTCAGTCATGTGCCATCGGCACACTCATCCCTCCAAAAGAAATCTATCCTCATAAATCTGACACAAAGTTTAGTTCAACTTATTCTTTAACGCTTACTTTTTTTTAACGCTTTCTCAACCGATTTTTGTGGAAATTTGAAAAAAAATCAAAAAAAGTTTGGCAAGTAAGAAAAAGTCGCTATCTTTGCAGCCCGTTTCGGAAAGAGCGGTAAGTTCATTGACAATATTGAAAGATTAGTACAACAAGTACCGAGAACGAAAAATGAAGAGCGTTGATTTCTTTTTTTTAGA
>ERZ1034626.557-NODE-557-length-26942-cov-28.638822_pt1 | contig 26942 bp, 20 predicted proteins | sample MGYA00520652_ERZ1034626 | MGnify/ENA primary metagenome ERZ1034626 (study PRJEB33766, sample SAMN09781765) | gut metagenome | biome: gut microbiome | host: Homo sapiens | place: Madagascar | study: EMG produced TPA metagenomics assembly of the PRJNA485056 data... | reverse complement strand
GGCGTGGTATGGGCAAGATGCCCATACCTCCTACTTTTTACTTTTTTACTTTTAAATAAAAAAGAGAGTATGTTCCATACGTATATGCAACTACGGATGGAACACACTCTCAATATTCTATTTCAAAAATAGAGCGTGTCTATTTGAAGTATATATCTCGTTCTTTTCCTTACTTGCGAACCTTTGCGTAGCGGTTCATGAACTTATCTACGCGACCTGCAGTATCGACAAGCTTGCTCTTACCAGTATAGAACGGGTGAGATGTGCTTGAGATTTCGACTTTTACCACTGGGTAAGTTTCGCCTTCAAACTCTACTGTCTCTGTAGCCTTGCATGTAGACTTTGTAAGGAACATATCGCCGTTGGACATATCCTTGAATACGACGGGGCGATAGTTTTCTGGATGAATTCCCTTCTTCATTTTGTTTAAATTGTTATAGTGTTAAATAAATATTTCGCTTTCAAATGCTTAGCGGATGCAAAGTTACGACTTTTTTACGAGACCGACAAATTTTTGAAAACAAAAATTCCAAGCCACCTCATCGTTTGAAATGGCTTGGAATATTAAAGAATCGTATTACTTACGATATAAATAAGCCTATTACTTGGCGTATGTGATTACGATCTTGGTTATACGCAACTGAACGCCACCGCCAGAAGCCTCTTTGAAGACGTTTGTATAAACCATCTTCTTGCCGTCGATAACAACAGTAGCTGTCTCGTTACCAACGCAATTGACATTCTTGTTCTTGTCTACATCGCAGCTGAACACAACCTTAGCGATTGCCTTGTGACCCTCGAAAGTAATAGTGTTGTTCTTGTAAACACGGATGTTAGAGTAGTTAGCACCTGTGTAATACTTCGGACCATTCTTCTCGCCGTTTGCGTCGAAGACGATCTTTGTGCCGTCCTTAAGAGTGATGGTTGTAACCTCAGTACCATTCTCTGTATAGAAGTCGCCAGGAACCATCTCTACTGTTGTTGCACCAGCCTGAACACTCGGGTTAGAGAGTGTGAGTGTTGTGCCGTCGATAGCGATATTGCCATTGCCTGCAGGCTTATCCTCACCAGTGCCCGGCTTGTCCTCGCCACCAGTAGAACCACCCTCTGTCTTGCCGTTTACAGACACAAGGTATGTAGTGTTCTGAGCTGTTTCAAGAGTGTTGCCCATGTAGTTGGTGAGTTTGCCGTAAACCACAACCTCGTCGCCAGCCTGAATGTTAGGCTGACCCTCTGTCCACTTCTGGTTGCCGAGGTAGAGTGAGCGGAACACGAGGAACTGACCACCTGCCTTGCCGTCGTCAGAGATATAGAAAGAAGCATTGCCATACTGTGCAGAGAAAGCCTCCTTTACAGAAACCACCTTACCCTTGATGTAGTAGCCCTGCTCAGACACTGCGTTTGCAGCCAACTTGGCTGCCTCTGTATTAGCAGCTACACTATTGAACGGATCGTCCTTTGTACCTGTGCCCTTCGGTGTGCCTGTGATTCCGGTGCCACCACCCTCTGTGCCAGGCTTTGCACCGAACTCCTTGTCGCCGAGCTTAGCCCAGACAACCGACTTCAGACCGGTCTTGCCGAAGTAAGCCTCGATGTTACCGCAGAGAACTACTTCCTGCTTGATGTTTGTAGGATTGTCCTTGAGGTTGATAGCATTGCGCACATCACCGACAGGCAGCTGTACTGGCATTACATTATCAACTGATGTCTCGTCAGCAGAAGCTGCGATGAGCACGTTGCTTACAGCCTCACAACCCTCGGCTGTGAACTTTGCGTCGTCGATAGCCTTTTCAGGAACGAAACCTACGATGTAAGCCTTTACGAAGACATTGCTTCCTGTTGCGCCATGCTTCTTGATGTCCTCTACAGTGTAAGGATTCTCTGCAGTACCGTTGCCAACCGTTTCGGTTGAACCACCGTTACCGCCGTTACCACCGCCTGGAATTTCATAAGCTGCAGGAACGTCCTCGCAGCTTGTGAATGTGAATGCTGTCATTGTTGCGACGAGCATTGAGAAAAATATCTTTTTCATATTCTTTTGTTTGTTTGCTTGTTATATAATATATAATAATGTAAGATAGCCTTACTTCTCTTCTGCCGGCTGATTCTTCTCTGGCTCAAGCACTTCGATGTCGGAGAGTGTGCGCAGCACGAGCTGCACTGTTGTGCCGTAAGACGATGTTGCGCTGGTCTTGTAAACGGTGAGGATACCGGTTACGTTGAGCTTGCCCTTCGGCAGTTTCTCGGCAGCGAACTTAGCGTAGCAGCTTGTACGGATGCCGATCTGCTTCTTCTGACCAGTGTACCCCTTGAAGTAGCGTGTCACGCCGTGGCCTGTAGTGGCACCTTCTGCCTCAGGAGCGAATGTGACGGTGCCGTCGGCTGTGTCGAACTCCACACCCTTCAGTGTCACAATCTGTCCAGAGTACTTCTGTGCAACGGTCTCATCGTTGAGTGTGCTGATTTCAGAAGTCTCGAACACGTGAGGTACCACGAGCGAAGCGTCGGGCTTGCCGAGAATCTTGAAGCGTGTCTGCCATTCTGCACGGCTGATGCGGCTCGGGTAAGTCTGGTTCTTCTTGAAGTCGGTGTACGGGATGCCCAGCTGTGGCTGTGTGCGATATACGCCATAGTAGAGTCCGCCGAGGTCAACGAGAATCTCCTGACCAATCTGCAGCTGGCCGTTGATACCGCCCTGAGCAACGCTGATGATGATACCACCGGTAGCATCCTCAAGCATAACCTGGCTATAGATATTGCCAGAGATGTCGTTGCCTGTGACGCGACCCTTGATCTGCACACCGTCGGCGATGCGCACTGTGTCGTTCACTACATCCTTCAGTTGTGCACCGTACTTTGCCTTAAGATCAGCAATAGAAACGACATTGGTCTCCTGAAGCTGGTTGTTGCCGAACGGTGCCACCTCGCCAGTAGGGTCGGTCCAGTCCTCATCCATACATGATGTAGCAGAAAGACCTATAACAAGCGCGAAGAGCGCGAGTTTCAGATATTTTATACTTTTCATCTTCTTTCTGTGATTTAGAATTTATAAGTAATGTTCAGCATACCGTTTGTACCTAAGGCGTAGAACTTGAACGGGTTCTTCTCGAACGAGTAGCCACGTACGTTCAGGCTCTGTGTGTAGCCGCTTCGGCTCTGCTCGTAACCGCCTGTAACGATGTCGCGGTTGTTGAGGATGTTCTGAACCATGAGGTTGATTGAGAGCGATCCGTGCTTGAGGTATATACTGCGACCGATTGAGCCGTCGAGCATGAAGCCACCGTGACCCTTTGCCTGATCGAGTGCTCCGGAAACGATTTCGCCGGTCACGTCGTTAATAATCGGCTGACCGAATGCCTTCATCACATCGTTACGGTTCACCACGTTCTTGTGGAAACGGTAGTTAGGCGAGTACGACAGGTAGATGCGGTCGTAGTAGTTGCAGTTGAGGTCGATGAACCAACCTTTCTGATGATAGCTTACGCCGAGGCTGAGAGCGGTGAGCGGTGTGCCGCTGTCGCGCATACCCTTGTTGTGGATATAGTCGTAGTTGTCACCTGTCTGGGCGGTGCCGTACAGTGTGGCATCTGTCGACTTCATGTAGCAGAGCTTAGAGTTGTTCGTAATCTTGGCCTCGCTGATTGTACCGATGAGCTTAATGTCGAGGAAGCTTGCGAGCTTGAACTTAGCGCCGAGCTCTGCACCGTAGTACGACTTGTTCATATCGGTCATAGACACATAGATGAACGAGTTGCTATCGTCGTTGTAGAAGTTCTGCCAGTCGGATACGTTAGTCATGCGGCTGTAGTAGCCCTTCACATTGAGGTGCAGCCATGAGTTCTCGTACATATAGCCGAGCTCTGTGCTGAAGATGCGCTCGTTCTTGAGTCCCTGAACGAAGTCGTTGTTAATCTCCGGCGACATGAACGCTGCACGTGCTTCTGGTGCGCGGTGCTCATAGCCTACGCCGAGCGAGAGCACGTTGCCACGACCGAGTGTGAGGTTAGAACCGAACTTGAAGCCACCATCAACGAATTCTGCTCGCTTGCTCTTGCCGAACGAGTTGTCGGCAGCCAGACCGTTACGCATCTTGCCGTCGCGCTGGAAAGAGGTGTAGCCGAGCTTAGCAGCTATAGTATAGTTAGCCCAACCGAAGTTCTCGGTGTACGAGCTCCATACCTTGCCCTTGTTGATGAGCAGATTGTAGTCGTAGCAGAAGCGGTCGCCTTCCTTAACGACTGCGTTAGGATGGTTGAGGTCGTACTGTGCTTCGGGCGAAGTAGCTGTGTACTTATCTGATATAAGATATGTATTGATGTTATAGAACTGGGTAGCACCGAGCAAGTCCTCCATTGTCTGGTAGTGCATTGCCTTGTTGGTAGCTGCAAGTACGCCTACGTTTACCTTCTTGTCCTTGTCAATCTGATGATTGAATGTAGAGGCAAACGAGAGCATCAGGTTGTCGTTGTGCTTAGCCTGGATGTAGTACATAGCGTCGCCGCCCTGTGCAGCTGCGTTCTTGTTTGAGTAGTAGAGGCGATCCCAGTTGATCTGACGATTAGCCTTTGATGCACGCCAATAGTTGTATGATGTCAACCAATCCTCGTAAGCCTGCTCTGTGCGATATGTAGAGTTTTCGCTGTTCCACACGTCGTAGTAGCTTGACGGCATATTCTTCCAGTAGTTAGGATGTGGGTTGTCTGAGTTGTTGTAGTTGAGCTTTGTGCTCTTGTACATAGAGTACTTGCCAAAGAACGATGTAGTGAGCTTCGAGTTCTCGTTGAAGTTCCAGTCCCATGTGAGGATTGCACTTGGAGCGTAGTCGTTCACCACGCGCGAGTTGCGCTTCTTACCGTTCTGATAGCCCCAATAAGGGTTGTAGTAGCGGTTATTGGCGAGCCAATACATCTCGTCTGTACCTGCGCCCTGTGTAGAACGCTCGGTCGGGTTGCCCCATGTAGAGAGCGAGAGGCTGTGCTTACCCATCACCTTCTGCACGGCGAGGAAGTAAGAGAGCGAGTTGTAGAATGTGCCCTCTACGTAGCCGTTGCGTGCCCAACGATAGCTCACGCCACCTGTGAACGCCCAACCTTTCTCTGAGAGACCTGTGCTATAGGTGTACATGCCACGCAGAGTGTAGTTGCGGTTAGCGCCACTGAGGGTCATACGATGACCAACGGGCATTGCCGACGGACGGAAGTTGTAGTTGTTGGAGCCACCCATGCCCGACATGGTGAAGTTGTTGCCTTCAAACGGAAGGGCGAACTCCTGGTTGCGGGTCATGTTGTTCAGACCGCCGACCTGAGAGTAACGGAACTGTCCGCTCTCCATGTCGTTCAGCTGCAAGCCATTGAGATAAACCTCATTGTACTTCTGATCGAAAGCACGATAGCGGAAACGTGCCGGTGAGAACAGATAGCCCACCTGACTGGCATAGATGTCGGAGTTGGAGTTGACGATTGTCACGTTCTGTGTCATGTCATCGTCCTCACCGAGCTGTGCCTCAGTGAAAGTGAAGGCAGCCTCGCTTGCGGCTTCGCTATGATAACCGATAGAGTCGGTCTGTGTCTGAGCGAAAGCAGACGGAGCGCAGCACATTGCCAACACTGCTAATTTAAGCTTCTTTTGCATGTAATGTTATAATTAAGTTTTAAATTTTCGTTTCTAAATCAACTACTACGATTTTTGATTTCATTCGATTAGGGTAGTTTAAGAAATAGATTGCAAAGTAACACATTTTTATTCAATTAATGAAACATTTCCATATTTAATTTTTATTAAGTATATGTTTCAATGCAGAACATGCCAACGGATTGGAAAACAATCGCAATTTAATGCAAAAAAAGCACGAAATAGGGCACAATGATAACAAATTACTGTAACTTTGTAGGCGTGTATCACGTACACGCAGTGTGTAACGAATAAAAACAAAAAACAAATAACTCAAATGAAAAAAAATCTCTTTATCCTCGCCTTACTCCTATGCATGACATTGGGAGCATCGGCTCAGAAGAAATTCAATCTCTATGCCGTAGGTTTCTACAACCAGGAAAACCTCTTCGACACTTGCCACGATGAGGGTAAGCGCGACTACGACTTCCTGCCTAACGGCGCATACAAATGGAACGGACTGAAATATAGCCACAAACTACGCAATATGTCGCAGGCATTAGCCGACCTTGGCACGGACAAGCTACCGGGCATCGGATGCGCCCTCATAGGACTCTCGGAGGTGGAGAACTCGAAGGCACTCGACGACCTCACAGCACAGCCTGCTCTGAAGCAGCGCGGATATAAATATGTACATGTAGAGGGTCCAGACCGCCGCGGCATCGACTGCGCGCTGCTCTACAACCCTCGCTTCTTCACCGTGAAGGATGTGCGCCTCGTGCCATACGTTCCCGAGGAGAAGAAGGACTCTAACTATGTGACACGTGGCTACCTCACCGTTAGCGGCACGCTCGCCGGCGAACACGTGGCTGTAATCGTGTGCCACTGGCCGAGCCGTTTCGCCACATCCTACTACCGCGAGGTGGCTGGCAGACAGGTGCGCGTAGTGAAGGACTCACTGCTGAACGCCGACCCCAACTGCAAGGTGTTCGTGATGGGCGATATGAACGACGACCCTACAAACAAGTCGATGACCGAAGGACTCTCTTGCAAACCGTCTATCGAGAAGACGGGCAAGGACGACATGTATAACCCGTGGTATAACATTCTCACAAAGCAGGGCAAGGGCACACTGTTCTACAACGGATCGTGGAACCTCTTCGACCAGATTGTGATGACTCCGAACCTGCTCAACCCGAAGGGCGTGAAGGACTTCTCTACTCTGAAGTACTTCCAGCATCAAATCCATATCCGCCCGTACCTCATACAGAGCGAGGGCAAGTACAAGGGTTCGCCGAAGCGTACCACCGCAGGCGGTGTATGGCTCGACGGCTATTCCGACCACTTGCCGGTAGTGGTGTATCTGGTGAAGGAGCAGAAATAATGAATACCGAACGCCATCCCTTCACCCCGTTTCTCCCCGACGGCTGCCGGCTGCTCATGCTCGGCAGCTTTCCACCGGGTGAACAACGCTGGTCGATGCGGTTCTACTACCCCAACTTCACCAACGACATGTGGCGCATCTTCGGGCTATGCTTCTTTAACGACAAGCTGCACTTTGTCGACACCGAAGCAAAGACGTTCCGACTCGACCGCATTATCCCTTTCCTCAACGAGCACCGCATCGGCATGTACGACACGGCGACGGTGGTGCGCCGACTGAAGAACACGGCATCGGACAAGGACTTAGAAGTGGTAGAGCCTACTGACCTGAAGGCAATGGTGCGCTCCCTACCCTCGCTCACCGACATCGTGACCACTGGACAGAAAGCCACCGACGTGCTCTGCGCGTGCTTCGACATAAAGGTGCAGCCGAAGGTTGGCGAGAACGTGCAGTTCGGCTTCGACGACAGAACACTGCGTCTATGGCGTATGCCGAGCAGCTCGCGCGCCTACCCCATGAAGCCCGAACGCAAGGCAGAGTTCTACAGTCGCATGTTCAGCACATTATACGACCAAGCTTAAGAATATGACAAACAACAAGATAACAATAATTGGTATTGCCGGCGGCACAGGATCCGGCAAGACCACTGTAGTGAAGAAAATTGTTGAGGCACTGCCGCCGCACCACGTGGCTGTCGTACCACTCGACTCGTACTATAACGACACGTCGCACATGACCGAAGAGGAGCGCCGGGCTATCAACTTCGACCATCCCGATGCGTTCGACTGGAAGCTACTGATAAAGCAGATTAACGAGCTGCGCGAGGGCAAAGCTATCGAACAGCCTACGTACTCGTACCTGAAGTGCAACCGCGAGAAGGAGACGATACACGTGGAGCCGAAGCCGGTGATTATCGTGGAGGGCATTATGACACTGCTCAACAAGCGTCTGCGCGACATGATGGATCTGCGCATCTTCGTCGACTGCGACCCCGACGAGCGACTCATACGCAACATACAACGCGACACTATCGACCGCGGACGCACCGTGTCTATGGTTGTCGACCGCTACCTGAAGGTGCTCAAACCTATGCACGAGCAGTTCATTGAGCCGACAAAGCGCTTCGCGCACATCATCATACCAGAGGGTGGAGACAACCTGAAGGGCATCAACATGGTGTGCAAGTACATCGAAAGCATCGTTGAGAAATAGTCCGCAAAAGTTGCAGGATTTGACAACTTCTATTATCTTTGCATTATGGAACGGCGGTTATTTACATACGGCGGTTATTTCGAGGCATTTATGAGTACCTTGAAAGAAAAGGAGCAGGAAAAGATTCAGTATGGGCTTCTTCTGCTAAAGACACAGGACAGACTCTCCACGAAGTTTATAAAACTTATAAAGGATGGTCTGTACGAATTGCGTACAGAATATGGAGGAAACATCTTTCGTGTATTCTTCATTTTTGATGAAGGAAGAATCGTTGTATTGTTCAATGGTTTCCAAAAGAAAAGCCAAAAAACACCACCCAAAGAAATAGAAAAAGCATTAAAGATAAAGGAGGCATATTATGCAGACAAACAATCATCAAATCGTTGATTACGATCTCGTTCTTGACAAAAAGTTCGGCAAGGAAGGCACTCCGGAGCGTATGAAGGCCAAAGAGGATGCTCTTTCCTTCTATTCAGGGCAAATACTGCTTGATGCACGCAAAGAAGCCAAAATCACACAAACAGAATTGGCAAAACGCATCAATTCTACCAAATCGTATATTTCTAAAGTAGAAAATGGAATTATCGTTCCAAGCGTTGGCGCATTCTACCAAATCATCAATGCTCTTGGAATGAGAGTCGAAGTTGTAAAACCGATATACTAAGCACGAATAAAAGTTAGGGCTGAATTCATTATTTGGAATCCAGCCCTAACTTTTTACTTTTAAATGCCTTGCTTGTGGGTACGTGGTATGGGCAAGATGCCCATACCTCCTATCTTTTTACTTTTTACCTTTTTACTTTTTTACTTTTAAACAAGTTCGAGCCCTAACGATTCGACGAACGCTCGCACTTCCTTTTGCTGCATCAGTTCGTCGTACACCTCTTTCTTTGTCTTTCGGCGGCTTATCTCTTCTGCCTCAGCGAGGCGGAGCGATATTGACACATTTCCGTTGTGCAGTGCCTTGGCGAGCGTGACGCGTATGCGACCTTTTATCTCGTTTACCTGGTCGAGCAATATCTGGTTGTCTACCAGCACCTCAATATCGGGGAAGGTGGTGATACGCGGTTGCATGTTCTTCATTCGGGAAGCAAGCCCCACCATCTTCTGCGGCATACGGTTGCACATCGAGAGCCATTGCAGATCGAGGAACTCCTGCGTGAACTGCTCGTTCTCATCCTTGTTTGTCTCTTCCGCCTCTTTCTTTGCCGCCACCGCATCCTTGCGCTGCAAGCTTTGGAAGGTCATGCCGAGCGACGAGAGCTTCAAGCGTGGTACGCCGGCAGACAACTTGTCGGAGACGGCTGCCGAACCCGATGCGGCGGTCTGCGAAGTAGGAGCCTCAGCTGAAACATGGCTCACCGAGGCATGGCTCACCGGAGCAGCCACCTGCTGAGCCACTTTCGTCCGGGTGAAATCAAGAAGTTTGAACAGGGTTTTCAGCTGCTTGGGGCTACGCCCCGCACTGTCGGCATTCTCCGGCTGCGTGATCTGTGCCACCTGGATGAGTGTCAGCTCTACGAGCAGACGTTTGTTGCTGCTTTGACGATAGCTTAGGTCGCACTGGTTCATCAGCTTCAGTGCCTTGTAGAGGAACTGCGTGGGACACGCCTTTGCCTGTGCGCTGTACTTCTCACGCTGTTTCTCGCTCACCTCAAGGAGCTTCAGCGTCTGCGCATCCTTAGCCATGAGCACGTTGCGCACGTGCGAAGCGAGTCCGTTGATAAGATTACCACCGTCGAAGCCTTTCTCTATTATCGAGTTGAGGAGCACCATGCACTCGCTCACCTTGTTCGCCAACGCATAGTCGACGAACTTGAAGTAGTTGTCGGTGTCGAGCTCGTTTAGGTCCTCAATCACCTTTGCGTATGTGATGTTGCCCTGGCAGAAGCTTGCCGTCTGGTCGAAGATAGAAAGGGCATCGCGCATACCGCCGTCAGCTTTCTCGGCGATAAGTGCCAATGCCTCTTCCTCGTAGGTGATGCCTTCCTTCTCTGCCACATACTTCAGGTGGTTGATGGTGTTCTCCACGCTCATGCGCTCGAAGTCGTAAATCTGACAACGCGAGAGGATGGTTGGCAAAATCTTATGCTTCTCGGTTGTGGCGAGGATGAACACCACGTGTGCAGGCGGTTCCTCCAGCGTTTTCAGGAAAGCGTTGAATGCTGCCTGCGAGAGCATGTGCACCTCGTCGATGATGAACACCTTGTACTTGCCCACCTGCGGCGGTATGCGTGTCTGCTCCATGAGCGACTTGATGTGCTCCACGGAGTTGTTGCTGGCTGCGTCAAGCTCGAAGATATTGTACGAGCGTCCTTCAGCAAACGCTTTGCAGCTTTCGCACTCGCCACATGCCTCGCCCTCCGTAGTAGGGTTCATGCAGTTGATTGCCTTCGCGAAGATGCGCGCACACGTCGTCTTGCCTACTCCGCGCGGTCCGCAGAACAGGTAGGCGTGCGCCAATTTGCCACTCTTCACGGCATTCTTCAACGTAGCGGTGAGAGCAGCCTGCCCCACCACCGAGTCGAATGTCATCGGGCGGTACTTACGCGCCGATACTATATATTCTCCCATATCGTGATTTTACTTTATACTTTCTACTTCTTCTACAGTCAGACCACTATATTTTGCAGCCTGCTCTACCGACAGACCATTGCTCAACATAGATTTAACAATATCCTTCTTTGCTTCTGCACGACCCTCTGCACGACCCTGCGTAAGTCCCTCAGCACGACCTTGCGTAAGTCCCTCAGCACGACCCTCGGCAAGTCCTTCTTCGCGTGCATTGCCAAGCACATCATTCTGTATCATCACAGCGTTGAGGTGCTCATCATAAGCATAGCGCTCGGCATCGGTCATCGAGTAATACTGAAGTTTTTTGCGTGCCTCCTGCAATCCAGGAGCAGTGGTGTTCTCCTTTATAACTCCACTCTTCAAGTAAGCAACCCACTCCTCCAACGGAGTTACCGCCACCTTGTCGAACTCGTTGACACGCACAAGAATGTACTCGGGGAATATCTCTGCCGGACTCTTCTGCACTAAAGCGCCTTTTTCCTTAGCCGTTATAACGAGTTGGTCGTTTGTATGCACACCGATGAACTTGTTCTGTCCTACATACAGGTAGTCGGCACCCTTACCGATATCGAAATAGAGGATGCTTATAGAATACACCTTCTTCACCTCCTTGTATGTATCACCGAGATGGATGTGCTCGGTGATGGCTTTCGCTACGCCATACAGGATGCGTTCCAGATAATAAAGCTCGCTTGTGTTCTGTACCTCTACAAGTATTATCTCACCCTTAGAGTTTCGTGCTTTGATGTCCACACGGTTGAACTTATCGTCTGGCGTTTGCTGATTGCCCTCACTCTCGAGTATCTCCACAATCTTCACCTCCTCACCGATAAACACGGTAAGGAAACCTTCCAACACGTCGAAGTTGGCTTTCTGACGGAGCAAGCGCTTGATAGCCCAGTCAAAACGTATGTATCTATCTTTCAGTCCTCCCATAATATACAATAGGTTTAATGCTACTTTACAAAGTTACAATTATTATTCTGAAAACACGGCATGAAGCAATTAATTTTTATTGTTGTCCTGTAAATAATACATCTCCCTTATATTGCTTCATGCCTTTCTCATATTGCCGCAGAAGAACAACAATATTGCCGTAGAAGGACAACAATATTGCCGCAGCAGGACAACAATGTTGCCGCAGAAGGACAACAATGTTGCCGCAGAAGGACAACAATGTTGCCGCAGAAGACTAATGAGAACGACGTAGCAGATTAGACAACGGATAGAATGATAGATGAATGGTAGATGTCTGGTAGATAGGCTGGCAGATATAGCTCTCGGAAGCATATCTGCCAGCCTTTAACATGCTCGTAATCTGTAAGTTGCAGCGACACTGGGAGATATGGTAGATTTTTTCGCGTACTGATACTTTACTATGATATATTGCTTCTATATAAAAAAGGGTTTTCCGAATGAACAAAAAAGGCTATGACATTGCTGCCATAGCCTTGTATCTGATGTGAAGTTATATCTTCATCTTATAGTTTAACCTTATACAAGATTGCGATGTTTCGCTTGACTGTCTCGTTGTCTGGGTCGAGCTCGTGCCAACGCATAAAGTATTTACGAGCCAACTCCTTGCTCTTCTTCACATTATAATAGTAGCCAACCAAATAACGAGTTGCCATCAACTGCATAGCAGCATTTGCAGAAACGCTATTATACAGCTGCAAAGCAGGTTGCAATCCAATGCCTGCCTCTTGATCAGGGTCAATTAACGGGCTCAACTGAAGCTGATTGACATAGCCATAGTCTGCATAATCAGGGAATCGTTCTGCAGCCTGTCCATATATATCAAAGGCTTTCTTATAAGCTGCCACCTGCGCCATTCCGACACACTCTTCCGCCTTATCCTTATACATCACAGCATAGTTCTGCAGATGGAAATAGTTCAGCTTACCATTGCTCTCAACAGTATTGATATACTCTTGATAAGCCGTTTCTGCCTTATCGTATTCGCCCATATCCTTATAGGTGTTACTGATAACACCCATTGCAGAAGCTACCTCATCATCTTTAATTGTCGGGCTCTTTAGCAATTCCTTCAACACATCTATTCCCTGATTTAACTTATTATTATTAATAAGTGCCTTACCATAGTTCAGATAGTCCAAGTCTGTAATTAACGTATCTTTACCTGCAATCAAAGTTTCACTATACTCCAATGCTCTTGAAGCGAACAACTTCTTATCCTCATAAAAAGCATCACCTTGCTGCTTCTTTACAAGATCATACGCTTCGTTCGCAAATCTCGAACCATTAGAGAGAATATAATAGTCTGCAGGATATCTTACCAAACCACTGTCGCAAGTATTCATCATCTGTGTATAGATCTCCAACTTTTTTTTACCATTGGCTTTTTCCAAAAAGGCATATAACATTCGTATTTTAGATGAATAATCGCCAGCCTCTAAAGAGTCCTTTTGAGCTTCATCATACAACTGAAGGCCCTTTTGAAAATCATTCGTAGTAAGACCGTATTTATCATACAAACGTGCACAATTACGATTATATGGGTATGTAGGATTAGCTTCCTTCGCCATTGCGTAGATGTTTTCCAGCTTTGCTCTACGTTTACGTACTTCTTCTTGAGCCTCTGTATCGCCCGCAAACGCACGCTCTGTCACCTTGTCCAAACCCGCCTCTACAAACGCTGCATACTTACGATACGTTCTGAAGTCATTGGGAGCCATCTCTATCGCCTTCTTATAGTAGTTTACAGCTACAGTAGTGTCGTCAGCCCACTTGTAGATGTCGCCCTTGAGCATATAAGCTGGACTATAATGGGGGTCGAGCTCTATTGCTTTGTCGATGTATTTCAAAGCGTATGTGGTATCGCTGACACCCGATTTGAGCCAAAAGGCATTGGCTGCGCCTACGTAGATACGTGGGCACACGCTCTTCTTGGTCTGTTGCGACTCGCAAATCTGCTGCACAATAGGTTCCACCTCAACGAGTGTGTGCGACACAATCTTCTCTATACCCAAAATTGCGGCTTCTACATCATTGATGGTCTGCACCTTGCGTGGCGAATTAGAACTTGACGCTTTGTTAGCCTTTGTCTTATTGTCAACCTTTGCTTTCTTTTCGGTCTTCGGTTTCTTCTCCTTCTTGTCCTTCAGCGAGACAGAAGCAATCGAAGGCGCAACAAGTGCGAAAGCGAGCAAGCCTATAGCGATTTTTCTCATGTTCATATCTTGTATAGCTTTAAGAGTGGCAGAGGTGTTGATACCTCCGCCCTATTATTTACTTATAATACGTACTGCACACCGATTATAGTGTGTACTGCACACCGAGGTTGAGTGTCTGGAACGTACGCAGCTTCAGCATATTAACGCCAAGCATGTCTGGGTTGTAACGCACTACGTAGAGTTGCGGTGTGAGCGTCACAGCGATGTGCTTAGCCACGTTCATCTTTATCTTGATACCTCCATTGGCACCCATAAGCGGGCTGGTGTTGTACTTTCTTGGTGAGTACGACATGGTATGCGAACTGTTCACCTTTATCGAACCATCGGGTTCTGTGCTATTGCCTAACGACAGCAGCAACGCCGGACCTGCGAACAACTCCGCTTCAAACATACGATTGCTCTGATAGCCTGAGCAGAGGTTGGTAACATTCAGCAAATAGTTGAGCGCCACGAAACCTCGCTTGTAGTTGTTCTTGAAGAGTCCGGTAGTGGTGTATTCTGTGCCATACTCGGTTGTGCCAGTATAGCTGTCCGGCGCAACGCTATTGATAGACAAGTATTCGAACGAAGCACGTACGCCATGCACCTTACCGAAATGTCCTTCAACGAAGGCCTGTGCATTATAGTTGAATGCTGCGCCCTCGTATGTCTTCTTGGTGTTGAACAGCATCGTACCTGCGCCCAAACCGAAGCTAAGCGGAATGCGTGGTGACTCATAGTCATCTTGCTTTCTCATACGATAGTTTGTAGCACGTGTATAGGCTGTAAAACCAAGACGAACCACTACTCTTTGGGCGTTGAAACGCTTCACTGCGTCTATGTTGCGATACGGTATTCGGTAGTTATAGTTGGTGAAGCTCGGTTCGAGGAACACCTGCAAGTCGTTGCTGAGGTTATACGAGAGGTGTAAGCCTGCCGTGTAGAACGTACTAATGGTGCGCAGATGGGTCTTCTGCTCTCGCATAATCCAACTAAGACCGCCACCGAATGCTAACGCCACGTTGAATGGTTGGTCGAAAGAGTAGTTCTTCATAAATCCTAACGGATTGATAAGAGCCTCTGCGGTTGCATCAGCGGTCATATCATGCAGGTCGACAACAGCATCGTCTTGCACTGGTATGCTTAGCATAGCGCGTCTATCCTCGTCCTGTTCGCCCATTGCCTCATGGGTTTTGTCCCATGTGGCTGAGGTGAGTCCTAAGCTAAAGCGCACACCTACCGACGGCGAGAACCATCTACCTACAGACATCTTCGTAGAGTGTCCCATCTTTGGGCTCACATTTTCACCTCCCACGCACCATGCCATGCCTCCTGATAGCTCGGCAAACCATGGCGTACGCCATTTCTGCGGATGCCACTGCATTGTGCTGTCCACATATTCAGGGCGGTTCTTCATGTAGCGCATACGATCCTCGATAGAGAGGTTGTTGTGCAGATAATACACCATACCGATGTTTACACCATAGAAGCCTCCGAACTTATTATATAGGTGTCTTGACTTGACGCCTACATACGGCTCTATAGTGAGGTATCCTTGCGGACCGGTGAATATCTTTCCCTGCACACCTCCACGTATTTCGTATCGTGTGCGATGGTTGTCAACAATGTTTGTTGTGTTGTGACGCACGCCAAAGCCAAACACTGTTGACACATCGAGCAGTCGAGACGGACAATAGCCGTCCATCAACGTCGAAAGACTATATATCCAGTCGACAGAACCTTGCCACTGTTTATAGTTCTTCTTGTTACCTTCATAGTAGCCAAATCCCAATCCGGCTGTAAGGCGCACTGTATGGTAAGGGTTGAACTGCTTGCCCACACTCACGTGCGCCATCGTGATTGGCGAGAGGTTATAGCCTGCATATTCCAAGTCTTTATGCAATCCTCCGCCGAAGCCTAAGAAGAGGTGGTCGTACCACTTCTTTCTGAAGGTGTCGTCATAGCCACGATAGCGGTCCTCAAGCACGTACTTGAGGGCATTGAACTCCGTAGCGTAGTTGTGGCGAGTTTTGCCGATGGTGTCTTCCTCGCCCGACTCGTCCCATAGTGAGTCGGGCACCTGTGTGATAGCACGTGGAGCCACACTGAACGTTGTCGTTCTTGCTACACTACAGCTCAAGCCACCTATCAAACAAATCGCTGTTGCGTAAAGGCGTATGATGTTAATGCTCATTGTTCTTGGTCTTATTTGTTATCGTCAGCGGTGTTATCCTTGTTATCTGCCGACTGCACTTCTTCCTTTGTCTCACTTACAGCTCCGCTTTCCTCAGCCTTCTTACGGTCGGTGTAGGCTTTGAGTATCTCGAACTTCTTTCGATAAGCCGGAATATCTTTTCGCATATACTTCGACTTCTTACGGATGTCGTCGTTCACATTGCCCTCGTTGCGATACAGGCGTATGAACTTAGGCTCCAGATCGAAGCTATGCTGGAAGTAGGCGAGGTAGAACGGCACTTTGCTTACGTCAAGCTGCGGTCCGGTGTTCTTCTTTTTATACTCGTCAAGCTGCTTGTAGTACTCTTCCGCCTTCTCGGGGTCGGTGCGTAGCAGTTCGTTCTCCTCTTCTTCCGTGAGTTCTTTAAAACCGCTGTTCGCTGCCGAGTAGTCATCTATCTGCGGTTCACGTCCCCACTCGTCAGCCCATATAATACCTTTCAGATACCACTTCTTTGGGTTATCGTCGGGCATACGGTCGATAAGAGCCTCGCATTCTTTGCGCGATTTGTTAAGATATCCGTGCAATTCGGTGTAGATGATAGCACGGTTGTCGTCGCCCGTACTGAACACGTAGCGTTCTGCTTCCTTTATCTTTGCCACCTGCTCTGGGTCGGTTATCAAGCCCTGTATATAGAACGGGTAGCCTTGCTGGAATGTGATGAGCATACGTAGGCGCTTTGTAGCCTGCAGCTGCACATTCTTTTTCTCCAACATCTCAATGAAGAACATCGCGGTGTCGAGCTTTGCCTCCTGGAAGTACATCACGGCTTGGTTGAGCACCAACTGCTCGCGGTTTATCTTCACTGGGTTATAGCGGTCGCTCATATCCATTTGGTTCACACCCTTACGGAAGTCGATAAACGGCTTCAGGATGTTCACATCGGGCATACCTCTGCGACTTGCCATCAGTGCCATTTGGTTAGCCACGTATGGGGCAAGCTTCAGACGTGTGTAGTCCGACTGCGCAATGACGTGCTTGTAAGCAAGTGTTGTGATGGTGTCGAGCTCTAAGCTATCAGTGACTGTAGCCAAGAGGTTGAAGTAGTCACCGTTCGACATCTTCTTCTCGCCCGAGATATATTCGCGCTTGTTTGCGAAGTAGTTCTCCACTGCCTCTTCTGCGTTCATAATATGCTTTATCTCGTAACGATACTTCACAACCATGATACGCAGGTTCTCAAGAATAGGTGCGATGTCGCTCTCGAAGAACGGCTGTAGCTTCAACATGCCGAACACTTCGTTCGGTTTGTATGTCTCGATAGTGTTCTTCACTGCGTCGTACACCTCCTGATTGCCATTCTTGCCCACCTGCTCAAGCACGTCGTCCCAAGTGAACACGCGTGGTTCGAGTGTCGACACACGGATATCCGAGCTCAAGTGGCGCTTCAGAATATTGCGAGCCACAGCCGCACGCTGTGTAGCAAGTCGGGTGTTGAGCTCCACACTACCCTCAGGCGAAGCACCGCCCTGTACCTGTACGTCCCAAAGCAAATCGCCGTACGACTTCAGCTCCTTCACGATGGCTTGTTGCTCTACTATGTTCATCGAGTCGTTGAGCAACACGTCCTTACCAACGGCGAACTTCAGTCGCAAGTCGCGGGTCACGTTAGCCATATTCTCCTCCGCTGCCTCCTGGAACTCGCTTGTGAGTGGCATCTCGGCAGCCGTCACTGAGAAGTCGAGAAACTTCAATGGCTTGAACGCAAGGCACGAGCCAGTTGTCATCTCTCCGCTATCCCATGTGCGATGATGATAATCCTCGAGCACAACGCGATAGCTTCCTCGGTATGTCTTCTCCTTATCGGGCTTCTTAAAGGTGACATTGGTACTGTAAGCCACCTCCTTATCACGCTCCAAAACGTACGATGGGTCATAGCCACGAGCCACCGAATCGTTCTTCATATAGTTGAAGCCCATACGCTTATCCTGCTTCTTATGATACTCTGCGCCCTCAAGTATTATGGGCTGCAGATAGGCTATAGTGTCTTCGGTCTGACAGTCGACAGCCATCGGCTGGCAGATGATGCGCGACTTCTCTGTGGTGTAACCCTCTGGGATGGTGAAGTTGACATTGAACGTCACTCTATCGCCGGTGTCCATACCTGGCACGGGCTTCATCGTAGGGTTGGTGTTGCGATACTTACCATCGACAACGGTCTCATCAAGAATTTGGTCGCTACTCTCAAGCGTCACCGTGAACTTGTCCTGTCCCGACTTTATCTCTACTGCCTTTGCACCGTACTCCTCGTCGAAGACTACAACGCCCTGACCGCTCATGAGGAACTCCTCAATCTCACCATTCGACTTAGAGAGCTTGAATGCTATTCCGAGCGAACGCAGCTCTTTCTCCAATGCTTTCGGATCGCCACTGAACACCTTCGTGTTAGCCACGTTGATACGATTGGCTGCATCAAGAGCCTTGTTGATAGAGCGGAATGATGTACAATACTGCACTGTCTTTGCAGGCTTTGGCTCGCCCTTCTTACCCATCTTCAAGTACACCTTGATCTTCACCTTACGCGAACCTCCGTCGTCCTGCTGCAGAACGGCAGCCGTAGCGGTGAAGGTGACAAGCAGTATAGCTATCAGCGCGAAGCATATATGTCGTAAAAAGTTTCGTTTCATTGTTATTGTGTGTTATTATATTATTTGAGGATGTAAGCCACTGAGATGCCTATGCGTTGTGGCATGAGGTAATATCCTGATGCGTTCGGTCTGTTGAGTCCGCCTACCACATAGTCGCCGTAGTTATCTCCTGCGAAGTATTCCTTACGATTGTAGCCTACAGCAGCCACTCCGGCGTGGAAGTCGATAAAGAGTCGCTTCGTGACATTCATTACGTAACCAAAGGTGATGCCACCACCGTAAGCTATTCCTTTATACACTTTTCCTTTTATAGAAGCATCGTAAATTGCGCCTACGCCTCCAACGCCAACGAATAAGCTATGCATCGGACGTCCTGAGAAGTAGTATCTGTATTCGGGCTGTGCTGCCAACAACTTTATGTTCTTGCCATACGGCTTATTACATCCGAGCACATTGAGTCCGAGGGTCGACCAGTTGCCGACCGTCATCTCCAAACCGACGCTTGGTATCATGCACGCATCCATAAGCACATCGGTGTTGACGGCGAGCTTCTGCGCCCGAGCGGAGAATACTGCCGAGAGCATCAAGAATGTCAAGAGTAATTTCTTCATTTTTACTATGTTATGTTTAAAGGTGCGGCATCGCGCTGCACCAGCGTGTTGCTTTATATATTGTGGGGTTTTGATATTTCTACTTTAGTGGGTGCTGCCCTGCCGTGGGCTACACCGGTTGTATGTTTTAGGGTGTTTGTTGGGTGTTGGAGTGTTTTTGTCTGAGAAATCATTAAGAGTGGGTATGGCTTAACGCCACACCCTCTCTATAATTATAATGCTTATTCGAGTTCGATTACGCGCTTCTCCCACGGAGTGAGCTCGCCATATGTCTGAATCTGCTCTGGGTCAGAAACTGAGATTACGATGTCATACTCGTAACCAGCTTGCCAAGGCTCATCAACACCAGTACCATCAGCTTTCTTGAATACTGGCTTAATCTCGTACTGTGCTGCCTTATACACCTTGTCGGGTGCGTCTTCGAGGTAGTACTCTACACGCAAGCGGAAGATACCCTTGTTGGCTAATTCTGCAGCGTCTGTACCAAGGTAGCCATTGTCTTCATACTTTGTAGAGCCGTCTTCGTTAGTACCTGTCATCAGTGTCGGCACAGGGAGGAGGAAGCCGTCACCAACAGTAACACTTGTGTTATCGCCGAGGTACGGACCATTAGCTGGCTTGCCGATAGTATTGCCGTCCTTGTCCTTCAAATCGAAGGCAGTACCCTCAGTATTATGGTCCTTAGCAGTAGTCCAATCGACAACAAACTCGCCTTCCTTACCCTTAACATCGTCAGTCAAAGCATCGAGACGATTGTTGAGGTCAGCAATAGTAAGTGTACCTGCGTCAGCCACATTGAGGAGCTTAGCCGACTTGATACCTAACTTTGCAATACGAGTATTTTCGCCGCTGCCCTTTTGGAGGATGATGTTGAACTTCATGAGCTTGTGCACGAAGGTGAGCTGCGGACGGCTCTCCTTGTGTGTCTTCTCATTCCATGTCTCACCGTTATTCTCTACGCGCTTCTTCTTGTCGCGCAGATACTTTGCGCTATAAGCGTCCGCCTTGTCAGGATCATCTGATTTTACGAACGACTTACCCCAGATAAGATCGGTTGTACCGTCCAGACCTGTTACCTTCACGCTGTACTTATTGCCGTTGTGCTCCACATTCGCTGAGTAAGGATAATAGCCATAGAATGTATAGCTATACTGGCTACCCATCGGGTAATAGTGCTTAGTCTCTGTTGTGCCACCATTCTCGTCGAAGAGTGTAAGGTTTGTAACACGCTTGCCTAAGTCGCCATCGTCAGTAGTCACAGCTTTTGCCTGAATATTCTTCAACCAAAGGAAGTTAGGGTTGTCAATGCCTTCCTGCCAAGTAATTTCCTGCTTAGCTGCAATCTTGCCAGTAGCAAGACAGAAGAAGCCGAGGTTCTTGTCGGCAGGTGTATCGAATGTGCCGTCATATCTGCCATCAGCACCAACATTGCCGAGCGATGCGCGGGTCTTGTTTGCCTGCTGACCAGCAGAAAGCACGATAGGCACATCAGAGTTCAGTCGCTGATTGTTGCTACCGCCAGCGAGGTCGTCCTCGTTTGTGCAGCTGGTCATAAACATGGCAGCAGCCATTCCCATTAAGAATATATGCTTATTCATTTGTTTGTTGAATTTATTGTTTTTCTAAAAAAACGTTTATTCACTGGGACTGTTGAAACACTAGTCTCTTCCTCGCCTTTTGCAGCGAGGAAGAGAGTTTATATATCTCCAATCCCTTTCTGCAGGGGCAAGCCCCTACGCTTTATATATGCCCCCTTATGCGGTTGCATACTCAAATAGAGATTCTTATCAGATGCTCTGATTAAGGAGCTGGAGTATATGTGCCTTCGTTCGGATTGCGGTCGTCGTCGATATCGATTGAACCACCATCAGCCCAAGGTACGAGAGTAGCTGTAACTCTGATGTCCTCAAGACCGTAAACAGTGATAGTAACCTTGTAAGACTTACCCGGCTCAAATGTCTTTGTACCGTCCATCTTGATAGTAGCCTTCTGCTCAAGAGGCATAGTCACCTTAGTCTCACCAACCTTCTGAAGAACATCCTGAGAAAGAGCGATTGTAAGAGGATACTCTGTCTCACCAGGAGCAACGAGGAGGGCCTCGCCTACCTTAAGAACATCACCTATTGTTGCAGCATCATCTGTCCATGTCAAAGAAACAGGCTCAAGAGCAACGAGTGCTTCGTTGTTGTCTGCTGCTGTAGTAGAACGTTGCTTCAAAGTGAGAGGAGAAGCAGCACCAGTGAAAGTAAGGAGGTCTGCAGCTTCCTTAGTCGCGCCTGTGTAAGCTACAGTAAGAGTACCAGTTGTCTTTGAGTCTACAGAAACACCAGTTACCTTAACAGCGTCTGTATTGCCACCTGCTGGGAGACCCGCTGTTGCCTTAGATCCTGCACGTACCTCGAATGTGAAACGTGTGAGGAGGTGGTTGAATGTGATGTTCGGCTGAACGCCCTTACGTGCTGCATAAGCAGAGTAGAAGTTGTCAGCATAGCCGCCAAGAGCAGTAACCTCATCGTTAGAAGGAGCAGCCTTGCCTGCCATGATGTCCTGCGAACCATCAATCTCAATCTCAACAACACGCTTTGTAGCCTGATCCGCAGCAACCTCATCACCATTGTCGTTTACAGTCTTTACAGTAGGTGTACCACCTGCCACAGCATCGTCAACGCGATAACCCCAGAAGTCGTAGTTGCCGCTAACTGGGTAGTAAGCGATAGTGCCGTCAGCTGTAGTAGCCAAACCAGATGTAACTGTAGTAGGAGCCGTAAACTTCTTGTTGTTGAACACCTCTGTTTCAGCAGCTGCTGTAGCGCCAACAGCCGGAGACTTGTACAAAGCAAGCTCCATGCTACCCTTCTGGAGCATGTACACCCAGAGAGTCTGGCCTGCCCATACGTTCTCAGTGTCAGTCATGCCACCTACGGTACCTGTACCACGGGTCTGAACCTTAGACGAAGCAACACCGAGACGGATCTGCTGTTCAGATACGTTCTGCTCGCCATTTCCACCGAGAGTGTCCTCATTTGAACATGCTGTCAGCATACCAGCTGCAGCCAATGCAAAGAAAAACATTTTCTTCATAGTCGTGAAAAATTTAAATTAATAAAAAAGTTATTTATAAAAGATTGTATTATTCCTATTTTAATATCCATTGATGTCAGGGTCGTTAGGGTTTTTGTCCTGGTCGATATCAATATCTTCACCCTTGCCCCATCCGTCAACGCTTCCGCTGATCTGGATCTTCTCTAAGCCGTAGACACCAATCTTCACATTATACAATAGACCTTTCTCGAAGCTTGCTTGCTCGCCCTCTTTCTTAGCTGGCGTGATTTTGTATTCGGTCTTGTGCTCCTTCATCTGACCACGAGGTCCGTCGGGGAATTCGTATGTGAGTGTCACAATATAGGACTCCTGCGGAGCTACGAGCAAGCCAGCACCGAGCTCGACGGATGCCTCGTCCATCTTCTCCTTTGTAGTAGGCACGTGCGTAACGCCTGGCACCACCTGACTCTCGTTGTCCGCCCACTCGTCCTTCCATTTTACCTGATAGCCTTCATCTCTCAACCCAGGTTTAATCTTTCCATAGACATTGTGCGTCTCTCCAGATTCATCGGTTTCCTTTTGGAACTCGCCAAGTTTCACCGCCTTTTGCAGCACATCAACCGCATTCTCGGGTTTGAACACGAGTTTACAGTCGTCAATGTTACGGCTTGCTACGGTGAGTGTGCCCTTTGTCAGCGTCATCACCGAAATATCCTTTATCACTACGTCCTTAGCCGACGAAGCACCTGGGTAAGCAAAGAACTTCAGCATTGTGAGCTGATGCTTCATGTTTACGACGGGGTGCACGTTGCGGTGTGCCGCAAACGTACTATAGTTACCAGGTGTGTTTAGTATCTTTTGCTTCTCCTCTTCGGTCAGTCTGGCTGCCTTTTCGTAGATACCACCTTCGGCGAAGTCGGCTTCCGTAAGCGGAGTCTTGGCTGCGCCCACGAGCACATCCTGATAGCCGTCGATTTCTATGTCGTAAGATATCTTATCCTTTTCGCGCGTATAGTTACTCAAATCAAGATCGTCTACGAAATAACCGAAGAAGTTGTAGCCCACATCCTGATAGCGAGAGCTGTAATAGATGTCGTCAGGATAGTCCTTGGTGAGCACATTCATTGTGCCGATAAACTGGTCGGGTTCGAACTTGAACGGCATACCCAATTTGTACTCCGGTCCGTCGAGCAGACACGATGTGTTGTACTCGTCCTTGTTGTCTCCGCTCGCGTCTTTAGCATAGCGAAATCTCAACATAGAGGGTGCCTCCGTTAGCACTCCCTGTCCGCCGTTTGGATTGGCATCGTTGTAAGCACGGAATGCGAAGATGTGGAATTTAGCATTCAAGTACTTGTCGCGGTTGTATGCCACGGTCTCCATTGGCTCGAACGCACCCGTACCACGTGTGCCCACAGAGCCACGTGTGTCGGACACTACCGAGAAGTATGCCGGATTACTGGTATATAGCAAAATCGATGTCTTGTCGATGTTGACATCCTCATCGTTTGTTGGCGGCTCTCCCTGCGGTAGGTCCAAGTCTGGATAAGAGACATTGCACGACGCCGTGAGCAGCAGTGTTACTGCAGCTGTCAAGATGTTAACAATATGTTTCGTCCGTTTCATCTTATAGGTTATTTTTTAAATGTCGATATTTATATCGGAATCCGTTTGTATCCAACGATCGAGAGCGTCGCCGCCCTTGTCTATGTTACCGACCGTTTTTCCATCAAGAAGTATTTCGGCACTGATGTTTATTGTTCCGTGTTCGCCATTGCGGTACACGTACTTGTTATCAGATGTCGTAGTCATCAGTTTCGCCTTGTTCAGAGTGTTGTAGAGGTTTATGATGCCTTGCCACTTCTGAGGGAAGGTCTGTCCTGTTTTCGGGTTGTACACTTCTGTGTATATAACCACCTGCATTATACCAGGACCGTATATCTTCTTGCGCACATCCTCTAAAGTCTCTCCGTAAGCGCGCTGCACATTCACCACGCCCGTCACATTGATATTGCCGTGGCAAGCTATGCGCTTGTTCTCGTTAGTGTCGTTGCCACTGTCGTCCGGGTTGTTCGGCTTGATGTCGGTCTTGAACAACATCTTGCTTGTTTTGGTTATGTCAAGATAGCCTGTGTTCATCTTTATATAAGTAGGCACGCCGCTTATCTCTGCCCATACCTCCGTCACCTTAAACTCCACCTCATCCGTATTCTTTACGATGTTGAAGTTGATGTCTATATTCTGTGAGAGTATCTTCGGCTTGAACTCGAAGGTTGTCTGACGGTCGGCGTATAGCTTCTGCACTGTTGTTGAGTCGTAATAGAGTGGCTCCACATCGGGCTGTATGTACTTCGCGTACGGGTTGAAGTCTTGCCAAGCTAATGGCTTGTTGAGCTTTGGGTCTTTTATGTCGTACACCTTATAGCTCAAGCCTACGTTCTGCAACGGGTAGTCTTTAGCATCATTTTTCATGAACTGCTCAAGCTCCGAGTAGTCGATGGATGGGTTGTCGAGCGGGAATGTCGCAAACTTATAATAGCCGCGCGGAATCTTTACAGTCGGTGTAAACGGAGGGGGAGTCGTTCCAGTACCAGGCTCGGTTGGCTCGGTTGGCTCAGTCGGCTCGGTTGGTTCAGTCGGCTCGGTTGGTTCAGTCGGTTCAGCCGACTCGTCTGCATAAGCCAAGAGAACTTGACGCTTTACAGACTCTACATTTTCAGTTTCTGTTGGTCCTGTTGGTTCGGTAACATCTGTGTTATCACCGCCCGTATTATCACCACCTGTGTTATCACCCTCATCTGGGTTTTCGGGTGTGATGGTCGTCTTACCAATGAGGCGCAGTGTGAGGTCGTCGGTGTTCACCTCTGCCACCTGCTTCCACTGTCCCACGACACGATAGCAGAGCACGCCCATTCGCTTCGGCTTGTCCTCTGGCTTATTCCATGTATATGTGAAGTTGACATCGCCCTGATGTGGGTGATCTCTTTCACAAATCTCCACCTCAGCACATGAGGTGAGCGTTGCTCCAAGAAGGAGTGTGTATAATAGCTTCTTGTTATTCATTGCTTGCCTCCTTTCCTGGTTCAGCAGAAGGCTGATTCGTTTCCTGTTGAGATGTCGTAGGTTGAGATGTTGTGGGTTGAGATGTTGAGACTTCCTCTGCAGGAGTCTGCTGCTCCTCCGTAGGAGTTCCTCCCTCTGCCGGAGCCTCGCCCTCTACTGGGGTCTGCTCCCCAGTAGGCTCGGTGGTTCCGTTCGGTTCGGTAGCCTCGGCACCTTCGGTTGGCTTAGGTTTCTCTTCTGCCTTTTTGCCCTTATTTTTCTTTTCGGCTTTCAGGCGTTCCTTCTCCTTTTTCTCATCAATAGCCTTTTGGCGATCAATCTCTGCCTGCTTGCGGTCAGCCTCTGCTTTCAGCTTAGCGTTCACTATGCGCATCGAGTCAGCCTTAGCACTATTGACAACAGCCGCAGAATCGTAAACCTGCCAGAACTCCTTGTAGATAACAGACTCAACAGAATCTCTGTTATGCTGGTTGATAGCATCGACAACGCGCTGGTTAGCGATACTGTCAATTCTGTACTGATATTGTGCATCGGCATCGTAACGCCAACGATATTTCTTCGTGATTGGATAGCTGCCAAATCGATATACGAAGCCTACGCGTGCCGCAGTGGGAATCGGGAACGGAACAACCTTCCACGAGCCTTGTTTGGTGCGTGTATAGCAGTTGTCGGCACGATTGTACACGAACTTCTCAGAGTTGACTGCTACGAAGCCTGCATCAAAGCCGAGGTCGAGGTCGAGGGTGTTACCTGTGCGGAAAGCGTAGAGAGGCTTTATTATACCGTACGTAATACCAGCCGACAATGCTTTGCCTTGATGTCCTTCTCTGCCAAACTTTATCGAGAAATCGCTGAACGACATGTACGCACCTCTATAATATGTAGTCTTCGGATGCTTCACCACACGGCGACGGCATGAGAAGAGACGGTCGATGAAGCCGGTGTGCGCGGGTACCTTATTATTTATCTGACGGGTACGCCAATAGTTGCGGAAGTCGGCACGCACCTCCGTGATGTTATAGAAAACTCGGTTTTTGAATGTTGCGGGTGTATTCCACTTTGTCTTTAACGTAAGTCCAACAGCCCAGCGGTTCCAGTTGGTCGATTTCACATCGAATTCTACACCCAGATTAGGAGTCAGCAAAGTCCAATCGACAGCATTGGTGCGCAGTGAGATACGCTCAGCAAATGTAAGCGTGTCCACACCAGTCCTGCTCTCGAATATCTGAGCCTTGCCGATTTGCGGAAAAAGCACCGCAATTATCAAAAATATAGCGTAAAGCCAGTTTTTTGTTGTCTTAGTCACGTTGTTTTTATTGATGGTTTAAAAAGATTGCCGTCCCGACAAGTTTTTAGCACGTCGAAAACCGCATTGATTTTCATTATAACAACTCTATTTCATCAATTATAACTAAAAAATAGTTATGTCACGGCTGCAAAGTTAAACTA
>ERZ1034626.556-NODE-556-length-26946-cov-5.885464_pt1 | contig 26946 bp, 15 predicted proteins | sample MGYA00520652_ERZ1034626 | MGnify/ENA primary metagenome ERZ1034626 (study PRJEB33766, sample SAMN09781765) | gut metagenome | biome: gut microbiome | host: Homo sapiens | place: Madagascar | study: EMG produced TPA metagenomics assembly of the PRJNA485056 data set... | reverse complement strand
TGGTGTTCGGCGCCATCGGATTTATCGACGACTATCAGAAGGTGAAGCACCACCAGAACACCGGCCTGACCGCGCCGCAGAAGTTTATTTTGCAGCTGGCAGCGGCGGTGGCGTTCCTGTGCCTGATGCGGTACGAGGGGATGCTGAGCCCCAACCTGTATATTCCCTTCTGGAACACCCACATCGTGCTGCCGTGGATCGTGTATCTGGTGTTCGCGGCCTTTGTGATCGTGGGCACCGTCAACGCCGTGAATATCACGGACGGCCTGGATGGACTGAGCAGCAGTGTGACCGTGCCGGTGGGTCTGTTCTTCCTGGTGATGGCGGTGATCTGGCCCGGCTTCGAGCAGCTGGGGCTGTTCTCCGGCGCACTGGTGGGCGGTCTGCTGGGGTTCCTGCTGTACAACCACTATCCGGCCAAGGTGTTCATGGGCGATACGGGGTCGCTGTTTCTGGGCGGCGCCGTGGCGGCGCTGGCCTTCGCCTATGATATGCCGCTGGTGCTGATCCTGGTGGGCATCGTGTATATCTGCGAGACACTGAGCGACATTATCCAGGTGGGCTATTTCAAACTGACCCACGGCAAGCGCATCTTCAAGATGGCGCCGCTGCACCATCACTTCGAGATGTGCGGCTGGAAGGAGACCAAGGTGGTGGCGGTGTTCACCGCCGTCAGTGTCATAGGCTGCGTCATCGCCTATCTGGCCGTGTGCCAGCGCTTCAGCTTCTAAGGCTTCGCACTATTTTCACAGGGAAGGAGGGAGACTATGACACGGGAGGAACAGCGCGCCCGGAAGGCCCAGCAGGAACGGATGCGGCAGGTGGAGCGCCGGCATAAGGAAGCCGCCCGCGGGCAGATGGATCTCCCCTTCCTGATCCTGACGCTGCTGCTGACGGTCATCGGCCTGATCATGCTGTTTTCCGCCAGCTTTCCCCGGGCCTATTACGACACCGGGGACGGCACCTACTACTTCAAGCGGCAGGCCATCTTCGCGGCCATCGGCCTGGTGGCCATGTTCGTGGTCAGCAAGATCAACTATCAGCGCTGGCGCGGCGCGGGACGGCTGCTGGTGGGGCTTGCGCTGTTTCTGCTGATACTGGTCATTATCCCCCACAACCCGCTGGCCATCACCTCCAACAACGCCACCCGGTGGCTGGGCATCCGGGGCGTGTTCCAGTTCCAGCCGTCGGAGATCGCCAAGTTAGCGGTCATCGTCTACTTCTCCGACACCATTTCGAAAAAGCGGGAGAAGATGCTGACGTGGCGGCAGGGCATACTGCCCTATTTGGCGCTGCTGGCGGTCATCGGCGTGCTGATGATGCTGGAGCCTCACCTGTCGGGCACCGTTCTGATCTTCGCCACCGGCGCAGTGCTGATGATCGTGGGCGGCATACAGGGCTGGCTGGTGGCGGTGGGCGTCGGCGGCATCAGCGCACTGGGCTTTCTGTTCATCAAGCTGGCGGAGGCTGGCGTCATCAAGTACGGCGCGGCGCGCATCGAGATGTGGCACAACCCGTGGGAGGACTATTACGGCGACGGCTACCAGCTGGCGCAGAGCCTGATCACCATCGGCTCGGGCGGCCTTTTGGGCGTGGGACTGGGCCGGGGACGGCAGAAGTTCCTGTACCTGCCGGAGCAGTACAACGACTTCATCTTTTCCGTGATCTGCGAGGAGCTGGGGCTGATCGGCGCGTGTGTTATCATGCTGATCTTCTCCATGCTGATACTGCGGGGCTTCTGGATCGCGCTCCACGCCCGGGACCGGTTCGGCGCGCTGCTGACGGTGGGCGTGATGACCCACCTGGCCTTGCAGACATTTCTGAACATCGCCGTGGTGTCGGGCTTCGTGCCCACCACGGGCATCTCCCTCCCCTTCTTCAGCTATGGCGGCACGGCGCTGTGTTTGCAGCTGGTAGAGATGGGCATCGTGCTGAGCGTATCGCGGCAGATACCGGCGGCACGGGCGGGATAAAAACCGCAGAATTCGACAACTTTACGTATTATATTGCAAGAAAATTACTTTTCGTATCGAAATATAGAGGTCGGACCGCCGCGGCGGTCCCAGGGAGCAGCAGAATGAGAGTGATATTTACCTGCGGGGGCACCGCGGGACACGTGAACCCGGCCATCGCACTGGCGGGCTATATGAAGGAAAAGGACCCGGACACCGCCGTGCTGTTCGTGGGCACCCCCACGGGCATGGAGCGGGAGCTGGTGGCCAAGGCGGGTTACGACTACGCCGCCGTAGAGGTCAGCAGCTTTCAGCGGAAGCTGAACGCGGAGGGCATACGCCACAACCTGCACACGGTGCGGGTGCTGGCGTCCTCCGGACGGCAGGCGCGGGCCATCCTGCGGGATTTCAAGCCCGACCTGGTGGTGGGCACCGGCGGCTACGCCAGCTATCCCATGGTGAAGGCGGCGGCCAGGGCGCACCTCCCCACGGCGGTGCACGAGAGCAACATGGTGCCGGGGCTGACCACGAAGCTGCTGGAGAACTATGCCGACGTCATCATGGTGGGCTTTGAGGACTGCCGCCAGCACTACAAGCACCCGGAGCGCATCGCCGTCACCGGGACGCCGGTGCGGGGGGATTTCTTCCGGCTGAGCCGGGAGGAGGCCCGGAAAAAGCTGGGCTTTGACGACGAGGCACCCCTTGTGGTATCCTTTTGGGGAAGTCTGGGCGCCAGCCACATGAATGAGTGCATGGTGGACTTCTTCCGCCGGGAGGACGCAGAGGGCTATCCCTTCCGCCACATCCACGCGGTGGGCAAGGGCGGCTGGGAGGCCATGGAGCAGAAGCTGCGGGAGCTGGGCCTGCCCAAGTCCGACCGGCTGGACGTGCGGCAGTATATCTATGACATGGACGTGGTGATGGCGGCGGCGGACGTGGTGCTGTGCCGCGCCGGGGCCTCCACCATCAGTGAGTTGACGGCGCTGGGCAAGCCCACGGTGATGGTGCCATCACCCTACGTCACCAACAACCATCAGGAGAAGAACGCGCGGCTGCTGGAAAAGCACGGCGGCGCGGTGGTCATCACCGAGCCGGAGAGCACCGGCGGCGGGCTGTACAAGGCCGTGGAGGCCATCCTCTCCGATAACGAAAAGCGCACCTCCATGGCCCGGGCCATGAAGGAGCTGGGTATCCCCGACGCCACGGCGCGCATCTACGACACGGTCATGGCGCTGGTGCGGAAGTAAGGGAGTCACCCCTCTCCCCTGTCCGTTCATACAATGGCGTAGCTGTTGGATGGACGGGAAAGGGAGGGCACATGAGGTATATCACCATAGAGGGCGGCACGCCGCTGCGGGGCGAGGTAGCGGTGCAGGGCGCGAAAAACAGCGTACTGCCCATTCTGGCCGCCACGCTGCTCAGCGGAGACGTATGCCGCATTGAGGGCTGTCCGCACCTGAGCGATGTGGACTCGGCGGCAGATATCCTGCGGTACTTAGGCTGCGCCGTGCAGTGGGACGGAGACGACCTGCTGGTGGACAGCACCACGCTGACGCGGTGCGACATACCCCAGACACTGATGCGGCGGATGCGGTCGTCCGTGATCTTTCTGGGGGCGATACTGGCGCGGTGCGGCTGGGCGGAGTTGAGCTATCCCGGCGGGTGCGAGCTGGGGCCGCGGCCCATCGACCTGCACCTGGCGGCCCTGCGGGCGCTGGGGGCGGATATCGACGACGCAGGCGGGACCCTGCGGTGCCGGGCGCGGAGGCTGACCGGCTGCCAGATCGTGCTGGCCACGCCCAGCGTGGGCGCCACGGAGAACGCTATGCTGGCCGCCTGCGGCGCGGAGGGCGAGACGGTGATCTGCAATGCGGCACGGGAGCCGGAGATCGCGGACTTACAGGCCTTTTTGTGCGCCATGGGCGCGGAGGTGCGGGGCGCGGGCGGCTCGGTCATCACGGTGACGCCGAAGCGCCCGCTGCACGGGTGCGTTCACCGGGTGATACCGGACCGGATCGTGGCGGCCACCTATCTGTGCGCGGCGGCAGCCGCCGGCGGAGAGGTCACGCTGCGGAACGCGGAGCACCGGCACCTGGCGGCGGTGACCACGGTATTGGACCAGGCGGGCTGCGGCGTCCGCTGCGGTGAGGGGTACATACAGTTGGTGCGGACAGGACCGCTGCGGGCCGTACCGCCGGTGCGGACGGCGCCGTATCCGGGGTTCCCCACCGACTGCCAGGCCATACTGATGGCGGCGCTGCTGCAGGCGCAGGGCACCACGGTGTTTGTGGAGAATATCTTTCAGAGCCGGTACCGGCACGTGCCGGAGCTGGCGCGCATGGGCGCGGACATCCGGACCGAGGGGCGGGTGGCAGTGGTGTGCGGCACGGAACGGCTGCACGGCACGGAGGTAGTGGCCACCGACCTGCGGGGTGGGGCGGCGCTGGCGGTAGCCGGGCTGGCCGCCGAGGGCGTGACCACGGTGCAGGGCATCGGCCACATCCAGCGGGGTTACGCGGACCTGGCCGGGGACCTGCGGGCGCTGGGCGCCCGGATCACAGCGCAATAGACGAGACAACGAGAACAGCGGAGGAGCACGGACCATGGCAAGGCGCAGACGGTACAACCATAAGCGGCGGAGAGGAAGCCTGAGCTTCCTCTACAAGCTGCTGGCTTTTGTGCTGATCTGCACCGCCATCTCTCTGGCTCTGACGCTGTTTTTCCGTATACGCAGCATCGAGGTCAGCGGCAACGACCGCTATACCCGCCAGGAGATCATCGACGCGGCGGGCGTCAGCGAGGGGGACAATATGTTCCTGATGAACAAGTACAGCGCGGCGGAGCGCATCCGCAAGGCGCTGCCGTATATCGAGACGGTGCAGTTCCGGCGGTCGCTGCCGGACGGGCTTTCCATCATCGTGACGGAGTGCGCGGACCCGGCGGCCATCGTGCAGGACGGGAAAGCGTACCTGCTGTGCGACACGGGGAACATCGTGGACGAGGTAACGCCCGCTGCCGCGAAGCAGCGGATGCAGGTAAAGGGCCTGACGCTGACAGACCCGGCGGTGGGTCAGCCGGCAAAGGCGGCGGAGGGACAGGAGCTGGCGCTGGAGCAGCTGCTGACGCTCATGCAGGCGCTGGACCAGCGCGGCATGACGGCGGACGTATCGCTGCTGGATATAAGCGACCCGGCACAGCTAACGCTGCGGTATCTGGAACGGTTCGACGTGCAGCTGCCCCGGGAGGCCGACTACGGCTACAAGCTGGACTATCTGATGGCCGTGGTGGAGAAGCTGGAGGTCAACGAAAAGGGCGTTATCAATATGATGCAGGAGGGGAAGGCACGGTTCATTCCGGAGTGATGCCGCGCGTACCGCACCGCATCGGGGGCGCGGCGCAGGTGCTTCATGCCCTCGGCGCAAAACTTTTTCGGTAAATTAAGTGCTTGCACTTGACGCTTGCGCCAATTCGTAATACAATACAAGATATAGCATTTACCAGGAGATAATCCGTCATTTTCATACAAATTATGGCAGGAGGAGCAGACATGGCTTTTGGATTGGAAACCGGCCCGGAGAACGTTGTCAGCATCAAGGTCGTGGGCGTAGGCGGCGGCGGAAACAACGTGGTCAACCGCATGGTACGCGGCGGCGCGCAGGGCGTTGATTTTGTCGCAGTCAACACAGACAAGCAGGCGCTGAATGCCTCCAGCGCTACCTATAAAATTCAGATCGGCGAGAAGCTGACCGGCGGTAAGGGTGCGGGTTCCAACCCGGATGTGGGCCGCAAGGCCGCGGAGGAGAGCCGCAACCAGATGGCCAAGGCGCTGGAAAACACCGACATGGTGTTCATCACCGCCGGCATGGGCGGCGGCACCGGCACCGGCGCGGCACCGGTGGTGGCTGAGATCGCCCGGGAGGCAGGCATTCTGACCGTGGGCGTGGTGACCAAGCCCTTCGGCTTTGAGGGACGCCGCCGCATGACCCAAGCGGAACAGGGCATTGAGGAGCTGCGGAGCAAGGTGGACTCGCTGGTCATCATTCCCAACGAGCGTCTGAAATACGCCACCGACCAGAAGATTACCTTTGCCAACGCCTTTGAGATCGCGGACGACGTGCTGCGCCAGGCGGTGCAGTCCATCTCCGACCTGATCCGCGACACCGGGTTCATCAACCTGGACTTCGCGGACGTGACCGCCATTATGAAGGACGCGGGTCTGGCCCACATGGGCGTGGGCCGCGCGGCCGGCAAGGGCAAGGCCGAGGAGGCCGCCAAGATGGCCATTTCCTCCCCCCTGCTGGAGACCTCTATCAACGGCGCGCGGGGCGTGCTGATCAACGTCACCGGCTCCATGGACATCGGTCTGGAGGAGGTGGAGCAGGCCGCCACACTGGTGCAGCAGGCGGTGCATCCCGACGCGCTGACTATCTTCGGCGCCGCCTTCGACGAGACGCTGGACGATGAGATCCGCGTGACCGTCATCGCCACGGGCTTTGACGAGGCGCAGCAGGCCGCCAACGCCGCTGCTGTGACCCAGCCCGTACAGACGGAGAACAGCGGCGCGCCCCAGCCCCTGGACGAGGTGAAGGGTGAGCAGGGTCAGGACGAGATGGACAAGTCCTTCGACGAGATCCTGCGGATATTCAATAAGGATAAGTTCTGAGATATAAAAACAGCCGCACACCGGGGTGTGCGGCTGTCCAATTTGTCAAAGAAGTCCGAACGAAATATATGTGGCAATCTAGATAGCGAGTGCGAGTCCCTCCTTCGTTATTATGATCCTGAGATGGGTCGGTGGATCAGTTCTGAACCCAATATTGATAGCGGGGAGTTCGATGAAGGCTCTGAAATTCTTAATTCTAACTTAGCAAATGCTGTAAATGGTTCAAACCAAATACATACTACGATCAATGGCGTAAAAACCACAATAAGGTTTTATGTATCAAATGGTGAGGTTCAAAGTATTAATGCAATGACTGGTTGGGCGACACGAATAATAGGGAAATTGTTATAGTCAGGTGGCGCAAATGAATGTTGATATCTTAGGTTTAGAGAAAAAATTGAAGGAAAATAGCCAGAATTCGACGGAGAAACTTATTCAATATATCTTATTTGAAATCCAGAGCCCCATTGAAGATTACTTTTTGGCTATTGATCTTCTAACGGAGAACTACTCTAAGAGCAGAGACGTACGTCTGGCGATTTTAGGGGCATATCTTTCATCGACATGGCTTAATTTTAAGGAAAATAGTTTTTTGAAATTGTTAGATGAGCATCTAACGAAAGCTGAAAATCAGAATAGAGCCATCATATTTTATTTGCACGCCTATGATATTTACATTAAATGTGATGGAAAATATCCTCGAGAATATTCTGATTATTTGCAAAAATCTATATTCTATTCAAACCGTTTTGTCTACAATTACGTTCGCCTTTCCGAAGTCGCGAATAGGAGGGAAGCTCGTGCATTATTAGATCAGGCAATCTCTAACGTAGAAACGGTTTGGAATGAAGAACAGCTAAAAAAAGCACCAACAGATATCTCCCTGAAATATGATAAGTTTGTTGATGAATTTATATTAGGCGTTGATATCAGTATATTTGAATATAAGGATCTGATTGCCAAAAGAGAATCACTTTAGATTCATAGAAATTTTTAGACAAACAAAGATCGCCAGAAATGTCCTGACAATCGCCGTGGTGTCACAACGGCGATGCTGGCCGGTGGATAACACTTTGTTTCAGTAGGTATCCGCCTCAAAAGGGAACGGTCCCGGAGGGGAATTCCCCCTCCGGGACACATAACAGGATTCAACCAAGACAGGATTGTAGTATCTCCAGAGCAGATACTATAGTCCCGAAACCGGGCGCTAAACCATAGGAGGTGATAAGTTAAAGATGAGCTTACTTAAATGTAACGACCATTTACAATCCTATATGTTTCCAATCGTTAAGATAATTTTGAGCGCACTATTGATTATATTCCTTATCAACAGAAAGCACTTTTTTCTTATCCAACATCCTGTTTGGAGAATAGTGGTTGGAGTAATCTGTGTTCAAATCATGATATTGGCCACATTATGTATCTATATATCCGTCGCAGAGATGATTATGATTGGTGAACGTAGGTCAGAGATCCGCGCCGATCATGCAGCAACCATATCAAGCAGCAAAGATTATCATATTAGTGATATAGTGCAGATGCTGGAGGAAAACGATATTATAGAGATTGCCATCATCGCAAAGGGTGAGGTAATTCGCTTAGGTGCAAGTTCAGACTGTCGCCCATGTGATGCGCATTTCTTTGACAAATCCTACTATATCGGTGACAAAACCGATATTGGCATTGAAGAAATGCGGCAAGGACTGAGGGATCGCGCGGATAATGACATGGTTCATGTCCTAACCATTGATGACATTCCCCCTGATAGCGAATAATTTATTTCCTTCATACCTCTTCTGCGGAAATATAGGGTTTTCCAAAACGAGATATTAAGGGATATACGAAAAGAAATCGAGCGTTTTGTTCAAAGTCTCGATGGCTTCCAATACTATCTTTAATACCGGCAAGTACAGCTTATTTGCAACAAGACGGCCATACGGCCGTCTTGTTTTATATTGTCGATTCGATGTCCACCCACACCTCTTTGTCTACGCCATAGAACACCAGCCACATATTGTCGTGGGGCGCATACGACAGGTCATACGTGCATATGAACACATTGTCGTCGGTGTCTGAAATGACAACATCCTCGGGATAGCACCAGTTTTCAAAGCCGTCATCGTCCACCCAGATAAGGTCGGGGAAGGTCTGGTAGTCCCCCTCCTCCACCACATAGGCCAGCAGGGACAGGTTCTCGTGGTCCAGCTCGGTATAGGCCACCACGAAGGCACCGCCCTCCAAGGTGAAGCATTCGCCCATCTCCGCATACTCCCGCGCCGACGCTACCGCCTCACCGACGTACTCCGGAGAGCTCCAGTCGTAGTCGGGCATCGGCTCATTGCGGTCAAAGATGTCACCGGACACGCCGCGCAGCGTGTTGATAAGCCCGATCAGGACGCTTACCGCGATCACAGCGCCTATCACGCCGGAGGCGGTGTTCTTCTTGGGCACGCGCCACTGGATATGGGGTCTGGGACGGCGGGTCTGGTTTTCGTAGCAAACCTTCTCTTCGTGGCACTCCTTCTGCTCGTAGCAGACCTTCTCCTGTTCGGCGTAGTGGACGTCGCCGCCGGCGTCCACCCACTCCCGGCGGGGCGGGCGGTTATAGGCACCGCACTTGGGGCAGAAGCCCTCACGGGAATCATAGGTCTTGCCGCAGGCCTTGCAGCGGATGGCAGGCATAGGCGGTCCTCCCTTCTGTGTGTTTGGATCTATTATACAGCAGATCGGGCAGATTGTCTATCAGCCTTGGGTTGCGGCGGAAAAAAAGTGGGAAACCTGAAGTTGCACCGCGCGGACGCGACCACCCCGTCGGGGTGGGCGCGTCTCCTTATTCCACTAGGCCGTATTTGATCTTGATGCGGTCCAGCTTCTCCAGCATGGGCTCCGCCAGCACCAGCAGGAAGAAAACTGTGGCTGCGGCGTGGACGCAGTCCATGGGAAAGCCGGTGACATAGTAGGCGGCGATGACCTTCCACTCCAGCGTGCGGGCATAGAGCAGGGCGGAGACGGGGTTCATAATGCCGCCGTAGATGAGCACAGCGGAGATGGCCCCGAATACGCACAGGGCGGCACGGCTGCGGCGCAGCCAGCCCCGGCGGAACAACACCCCCGCCAGGAAGCCGATGATGCCCATGGCGAACATCTGGAAAGGCGTCCAGGGGCCCTGGGAGAACAGAACGTTGCTGGCCAGCATGGTCATGGCGCCCACTAGGAAGCCGGTCTCGCCGCCCAGGGCCACGCCGGAGATGATGGTCAGAGCCAGGACGGGCTTGAACTGAGGCAGCATGAAGAAGGCGGCGCGGCCCGCCACGCCCAGGGCGCAGAGGGAGGCCACCAGCACCAGCTCACGGGCCTGTGGCTTCCGTCCCTCGAACACCAGGAAGAAGGGCACCATGCATTCCAGCAGCACGGCGAAGGCGATGGGGTAGTAGGCAGTGTTGCCCAGGTAGAAAAAGCCCAGATACAGCGTGGCGGGGATACACAGCAGGATCAGTGCCGCCGCCAGGCGGGTACGGTGGGAGAGCTTTCGCTTCTGCACCGGGGTCTGGAGCAGCGTCAGGGGCTTGGAGCGCCGACCGATGGCGGCGATGCAGCCGAAAAGCAGGGCGATGAACAGGCCGTAAAGGCCCAGGGCCTGCCAGCCGGCCTGGGAGAGCGTGCCGCCGCCCACCAGGGCGGTGAGGTCGGTGTGCTTGGCCGCCAGCCAGAAGATCGCCAGCGCACCCGCACCGCATACGGCGGCGATGGTCCTGCGCCACCAGGGGAGCTTTTTCGGCTTCCAGGCGGTGGACTCCTCCGCCACCGGAGGCAGAGGCTGCCAGGCGGCAGGCACCTCCGGCTGGGGCGGGACGGTCCCGCCGATGACCGCGATCACGTCCTCCGGCGTGACGGCACAGGGGCAGAAGTCCCGGGCCATGCGGTTAGCGGAGGTGGTATAGAAGCTGTTGCCGGAGAAGAAGTCACGGGGTGTGCCCTCCGCGACGATGCTGCCGTCGAAAAACAGGGCGCAGCGGTGGGCATACCGGGCACAGAAGGCCACGTCGTGGCTGACCATCACCACTGTCGTGCCGGCGGCGGTCAGCGTGGAAAGAATAGCGGCAAAGGACTGCTTGAAGGCGGCGTCCAGGCCCTTGGTAGGCTCGTCCAGCAGCAGGATATCCGGCTGGTGCAGCAGCACCTTACCCAGGGCGGCCCGCTGCTGCTCGCCGCCGGAGAGGTCATAGGGATGACGGTCCAGCAGCTCGGTCAGGCGGCAAAGGGCCGTCACCTGTTCTACCCGGCGGTCACGTTGGTCTTTGGGGAGGTCCGTGCCGTCAAAGGACTCGTACAGGTCCTGACGGACCGTGTTTTTCACGAACAGAGCCTGCGGGTCCTGGGGCAGAACGCCGATGCGGCCCGTATGGGTCACGGTGCCCCGCTGGGGCGTCAGCGCACCGGACAGCAGGCCCAGGGTGGTGGACTTGCCCGCGCCGTTACCGCCCAGCAGGGCCAGCAGCTCACCCCGGCGGGCCTGAAGGTCCAGACCGCGGACCACGTCCGGCTGGTCCGGCTCATAGCGGAACCAGAGACCCGCGCCGGCAAGGGCGGTATCCCCGGCGGGATACACCGGCTCCGGCGGCAGCGGGCACAGGGGGTGTTCATCGCACCAGCCGGACAGGAAATCGCGGCCCTCGCGGACAGTGATGGGGCAGGGCGCGTCGCTGTCCACCCCAGCCCAGATACGGACGGCGGCGGGCATGGCCAGGAACATATCGTGGCCGCGGCCCCGCAGGGAACGGCACACCGCCTCCGGCGCGCCGGCACAGAGGAGATGGCCGCCGTCCAGCACGGCGGCGTGGGTGGCCAGGGGCAACGCCTCCTCGAGACGGTGCTCCGTCAGGAGGACGGTGATGCCCAGCTCGCGGTTCAGGCGGCCCACAGTCTGCAAAAAGTCGGCAGCGGCAATGGGATCCAGCTGGCTGGTGGGCTCATCCAAAATCAGCAGCCGGGGCTGGAGCACCATGACCGAGGCCAGGGCCAGCAGCTGCTTCTGGCCGCCGGAGAGCTCGTCCACTTTCCTATGGAACCAGTCCTGGATGCCGAAGAAGGAGGCCATCTCCGCCACGCGGCGACGGATGGAGGGCGTATCGCAGCCCAGGCTCTCCAGTCCGAAGGCCAGCTCATGCCAGACCTTGTCGGTGACGGTCTGCTCCTCCGGGGACTGAAGGACGAAGCCGATATCGGCGGCCTGCCGATGGGGCGGCAGGTCATCCAGCGGCTGACCGTCGAAGAGGATACGGCCCTCGGCCGCACCGTGGGGGCGCAGGGCGGGCTTCAGCTGGCGGAGGAGAGTGGTCTTGCCGCAGCCGGAGGCGCCGCAGAGGACCCAGAACTCGCCCTGACGGACCGTGAGGGACACATCCGCCAGCGCGGGGCAGGGCTGCTGGGGATAGGTGAAGCCAAAATGCTCCAAACGCAGCAGTTCAGGCACGGGGCGTCCCTCCTTTCCGGACGAGATAGCGGTGCCGGGACAGGGCGTCCAGCAGCACCGGCGTAAAGCAGAGCAGGCCGTAAACGGCGAAAAAGCTGACCGTCAGCGGTGTGACGGGGCCGCTGAGCAGCATGGGGTAATACTGAAAGCGCAGGCCGCCGGCCAGACCGCCGCCCAGCAGATACAGGCCGCAGAAGGCCAGCCAGAGGGCGACGGCACCGTCACGCCGGTCAAAGCGGTAGAGGGAGAAGGATGTCCTCCCCGGCAGGCCATAGCCCCTGCAGCGCATACTATCGGCGGTGATGAGCCCGCTTTCCAGGCTCCAGGTGACAACGATGGAGAACACACGAAGGGCGCTTCTGACGCGCCGGGCCGGGGCGCCGGTCTGGGTATCACGGCCCAGATGACGCTGGGCCTGCGCCACGGCACGGAGCCGCCGGACAAAGCGGGGCACAAAGCGGAGGATCATGCTCAGCAGCAGGGACAGCGCCGGGATGACGCGGCCAAAGAGGTACACCACCTTGTCCGAGGTGATGACATCGGTGACGCAGACGAACCACAGCGCCACGGCGCTGAGCATGGCGCCGGCGGCCAGACCGTAGAGCAGGCTCTCCAGCGTCAGGGGATTGCCGGAGGGCAGGTAGGCCAGAATGGTGACGCCCTGGTGGACAAAGGCGGGGTTCACCGCCGCCGCCAGGAGGGCCATAGGCAGCAGCCACAGCAGGTGGCGGCGCAGGCCCTTGCCGCCCAGCAGATGGGCAACATACCACCCGCCGCCCAGCGTCGACAGAACCAGGCACACCGGGTGCATCAGCAGCATCGCGCAGGCGATGACCAGGGCGAAATAGGCAAAGCTCACCGCCGGATGGCAAGTGCGCAGCGTATCGTCCATGGGATCACCTCCTGCATACATGATGTCTTAACCTTTTGATTATACCCTGCCGCCAGAGGATACGTCAATCCTGCGTGCGGAAAAAGGGCGGCAAAAGCCGCCCTTTTGTCAGCCCATGTAGGTATTGCCCACGTCTGCGCCCATATTACAGGTGTAGAGCCACTGGATGTTCTCGCCGCCGGAGAGCGTATAGCTGTCCGCGCCATAGCTGGGGAAGGTTCCCCCCACGCAGTACATCCAGCCGGAGCTCCTGCCTACGTTCTTTTCGAACAGGCCATTGATGCCCCTGACATAGCTGCCGCTGGAGCTCACCGGGATACCCGCGTCACCGCAGGCCCGCTTCAGTACGGACATGACAGACTCACCCTCGGTGATGGTCACCGTGGTGGACAGGATCACGCCGTCGGCGGGGATAAGGCCCTTCACGCCGTCGGAGCACTTGTCCATATTATCAAGCACCGTGGCGCAGGAGATGTACAGCGATACGGATGCCGCCGGTGCAGGGTCAGGTGCAGGCGCAGGGTCCGGGTCCGGCGCAGAAGGCTGCTTCTGTTCCTGCTGTTTCTTCTCTTCTTCCAGCCGCTTCTGCTCCTCCAGGCGCTTGGCTTCCTCCTGCTTTTTGGTATCCTCCTGCTTTTTGGTGTCCTCCTCGGCCTTTTTGGCATCATCAGCCGACTTCTGCTTGTCAGGCTTCTTATCGTCCGCGGTCTTATCCTCAGTCTTTGCCGCGTCCTGCTTGCCGTCAGCCTTGGTGGTGCCCGTTTCAGCTGTGTCGTCCTTCCTGGTGTCCGTGGTCTGCTCCTGCGTTGCCGTGGGAATGTTGCCGGGGGCGTACGATACGGTCTTTTTTCCGCAGGCGGCGCAGGTCAGCAGCAGGGACAGCGCCAGCGCCAACAGCCAAAATCGGTGGTTTTTCTTCATATCTCTCATTCCTCATAAAAGCGCCATACGCAGAGGCGCTTTCGCGCCCCTGCGTCGGCTGTTCTGTTGTTACTTGGAAACGCGCTTCTTCCGGGTCAGCACCACAACGGCTGCCGCCGCCAGGACCGCGCTGCCCAGCCACAGCACCATCTGACTGTCGTCCGCCGTATTGGCGGAGTCCTTCTTGCCGCTGTCGGCCGTACCGCTTCCGCCGTAGTAGTACCCGGAGGACACCGTCTCATAGGAGACGATAGCGAACGCGGAGGCCTTGTCCGTCTGGAAGGTCAGGACATAATTGCCCTTGGTGCCGCCCAGCGTAGCGGACAGCTCGGCAGTGGTCACATTGCCGCTGCTATCCGTGTGGCTGCGCACCACGCAGACGCGCTTGCCCTGAAGGGCCGCGTACAGCTCGTCGGTGATGGGGATGGTCACGGTGACGCTGTGGGGCAGCTCGATAAGCTGCGCCACGGTCTTGATCTCGTTCCCTTCCGTCTTGACCAGCGCCACAGTCACGTCTACGACCTTCTCCAACTGCGCGTTCTTGCGGGATTTGTCGCCGCGCAGGGCGTCCAGCTTCTCGGCCAGCTTGTTCAGCTCCTTCTTAACCTCGTCACCGGCCGTCTTGGCCGCCTCGGTCAGGGCGCTCTTGCCGCCGTCGGCGGCCTTCTGCTCGTTGGTGAGCTGGAGCGTATCCGTCACGGTCACGGTGATTGCACCGTCGCTCACTGCTGCCTTGATGTCCGCCAGCACCTCCCCGGTGATGGTATCATCGGCCTTGATGACCAAGCCGTCGCCCGCGGCGGTCTTGTTGTCTTTGCTGTCCACCTTGATGGTGTCGCCCTTGACGTCCGCCAAGGGATTCTTTACGCCGCAGGTGGAGCAGACGCCGTTCTCATAGGTGTGCTTTCCGGTAGCCTGAATGACCGTGCTGGGCGTGATAACCAGCCCGCAGCGCTTGCAGTAGGTCTCCGCCGTACGGCCGGAGGCGTAGCAGGTGGCCGCCACCGCCGCACGGGTGGCCTCATCGTGGCCCAGGGCCGCGATGACCCAGCTGTCCTTGGCGATCTCCGTCTTGGCCGCCGCGTCGCTGAAGGACTTATCGCAGCGGGCGCAATCCCAGTGTGCGCGGTTGCCGGGTTCGGTGCAGGTGGCCGCCTTGGCCGCCACGGCAGTCAGATCATGCCCCAGCGCCTTGATGGTCTCCGTCTCCACCGCGCCGCAGACAGAGCAGGTGCGGGTGCGGCTTCCATCCTCGGTGCAGGTGGGTTCCTTGGTGGTCGTCCACTCACCGAACTTGTGGCCCGTCGCGGGAACAGACTTTTCCTCCACGGCGCCGCAAATGGAGCAGATCCGGCGGCTGACGCCGTCCTTGGTGCAGGTGGCGGCCACGGTCACTTGCCACTCGCCGAAGCGATGGGCGCAGGCGGCGTCGGTCATATCGTAGAGGGCGTTGGCCTTCTCGGTAAAGCGCGCATAGGCGGCCATGGCGCAAAGCGCCTGCTCCGTGGCCATCTCGTTGACGGCCTTGTCTGCGAACTGATGCTTAAAGCCGCCGTTCTCCGCCACGCGGTACTGCAGGAGGTTCCCCAGCACGCTCAGGGTCTTCCCCTCCACGGTCTTGGTAAAGCGCGCGTCCGTGTTGGCATCCAAATTCAGGGCGGAAAGGGCGATGACCACCTGCGCGCAGCTCTCCGCACTGGTATAGCCCGTGCCCTTGTACTTGTCGGACAGCCACTGCAGCGCTTTATTGACGGCGGTGTTCACGATTTCATTGCCGCCGTCCTTATAGTAGGGTGCCAGCGCCTGCAGCGCCATGGCGGTCATGTCCACGTCGCCGACAGATTTTCTGTCGGCGCTGGCGCTCCAGCTGCCGTCCGCATTCTGCTGGCCCAGAATGGCCTGCACCAGCCAGGAGGTGTCGGAGGTGTAATTGCGGCTGTTGAGCGCCAGCAGACCCATGACGAGGCCGTTGATATCCGTGTTACTGGTATCGGTGACCTGCATGATATCCTTGTCCTGCAGCGCCGTCAGCAGGTTTTTGTCGCCCACGTTGGCGGGGTCCTTGCCGATGGCGGTAAGGGCCAGAATGATACGCTCGTTGTCGGTGACGGTGGGGTTACGGCTCTCGGGATCGACAAGAACGCCGTCCGCGCCCATATTCTTCTGCACATAGGCCACGACCTTCTCATAATAGGCCGCGATATATGCCTCGGACAGAGGCACCTTGGCGCGAGCCTGTCCCAGTACCGCCCATTCGCCGAAGAGATAGCTGACGACCGGGGTGCTCACCGCGCTTTGGATATACGCCTTGGCGCCGGCATACGCCTCATCGAAGCCGGGCACTTCCGTACCGGGCACCGTGGGATCCGTCGGGTCCAGCGGAATATAGGTGTCGGTAAAGAACAGGCGCAGGGTGTCGCCGTCCTTGAGATAGGTGTTGTCCAGCGTGGTCTTGGGCAAAGTCTCGGTGCCGCCCTTGACGGCGAGGCCGAACATCCATCCGGAGGACTTGCCGTCGCCCTTCTCCTTGAGGGTGTGGCCCGCCGCATCGGTGATGCTCTTGATGTAGGTACCGCTGCCGGTATAGGTGTACTTGGCACTGTCAAGGCACGCCTTCACAGCGTCCCAAGCGGTGGGATCCTCGTTGGCCTTGCCGGTGAAGGTAAAGCCGGAGATTCCCCGGAAAGTATGGCCGTTCTTGTTGTAGCCGTCCACCTTGACCTTCACGGTGAGGGTCTGATTTTCGTTGGGGTCAACGGCGTTCTTCTCGCCGATCACCGTCAGGTCGATGTGGATGGGCTGCTTGTAGAATTGGGCAAAGTCCTTGTAGCGTTCCTTGGTCTCCTCGGTGCCGTTGATGCCGAACTTTTCCCAATACTGGGCGTACTTGGTGTAGGTCAGGACGCTGTCCAGCGTAACTGTCGTATTGTACTCCGGCTGGTGCACACGCAGGAGCTCATTCTCGATGACGGAGGGTCGGGAGGATCGGAAGCAGCGGTATTTCTCCGTATCGAGCCAGCCGGGGATATCGTCGGCCTCGATGCCGTCGAAGGTCATATTCACCGTGCCGCGGACGTATTTCAGCGTGCCGTCCTCGTTTTTGCAGATCTCCGCGAAGGGGTACAGGTCGGAGGTGACCTTGGTCTTATCCGTATTCTCGTTCTTGATACCGTTCCAGTAGACATCCCCGGTCAGCGCCTTGGTCATAAAGACGGCAGCGCCCTCCAACTCCTGCTGGGTAAAAGGCTGAATGGTGAAGCTGAACTCCTGCCGCGCCAGCAGAAGGCCGGAGCTGCGGGTGGTGATGGTCACCACATACTTCGCCTCCACCGGCTTCTCACCGGGCAGTGGGCGGTAGACCATGGCGTGATACCCGTTGAAGTCCAGCACATCCGGGGTGCGGCTCACCATCGTGACCTTCTGGTTATAACTGTCGGTCATGATGCCCTCCTGCTCCAGAAGAGCGGGTCTGGGCATCTGCATATCGTCGCTGATGGCAGTCGTGTCCACGGGCTTTGTCTTGTCCACAAAGTCACGCAGGAGCCCCTGATACTTCTCCGCCAGAGCGTTTTGCATCTCGCTGGTCACGCTGCTGTCGAAGGGCGCAACGGTGGCGTCAAAGAACACATCGGCATAGACCTCCACGCCGTTGTCGCCGGTGATGTGCGCCAGCGTGTAGTCATCGAAGGCGTCATAGGTCACGCGGGCGATCAGCCGGAACTTGCCGGCCTTCTCGGGCAGCGCCGTGCCGTCGGCGGGCTGCAGGGGGCGGTTGACGGTGCCCACGCCGGTGCCGTTGGTGCCGTTGGTGATGTAGAGCCACTCGGTGTTCCGGGTGCCCCACTGCACCTTCACATCATAGCGCCCCGCAATGCCGGAGGGAAGCGTGAGGTTGGAGGTGATGCGGTCGTTCACGGTGTAGAGCGTCCAGCCCGCCACCTCGCTTTGGGTGGCCCCGTTGGTGTTCTCGCCGCGGATGAGTTCCCAGTTCAGGGACCCGGCGGCGCTCTCCAGCAGTTTCTGCACCGCGTCGGCGCTGCGCCCCACGGTGGCACGGAGGGTGATCTCCTTGGTGACCCCGGCATAGGTGATGTTGAACTTCAACCCCGTGTACTGCACGGTCTGGCGGGCGGTGCCGTCGCCGGTGAAGTAGATAATGTCGCCGTTGTCGGCAATGTACTGTACCTTGGTACCGTCAAAGCCGTTGGCCTTGGCGCTGCCGTTGACATAGGTGATCTCGGAGTTGTCCGCCACATCCGCATAGCCCTGCTCTGCCAGCAGGCGGCGGAAGGCTTGGGTGATGTTGGTTTCATAATAGAGCCCCACGCCTTCCAGAGGCTGCACGGCGGTATTCTTGCGCGTGAACTCGGCGGCAATATCCTCCAGAGTCTGCACCTTTTCCGCATTCTCGGACCACAGGCAGAGGGTAAAGGTCTTGACCTTGCTCTCGCTGCCGGAGGTCAGCGTGGCCTTGAGGGTGACAGTAGCCTTGCCGTCGGCAGGCGCGGTGATGGCGGCAGTCCCATCGTCCTTCACGGTCACCAGGGCAGTGTTGCTGCTCTCCCAGGCAATGGCAACGGTCTTTTCCGCCTCGTCCACGGGAACGGTGACGCTCGTGGGCAGGGTCAGGAAGCCGGTATAGGTCTGCGCGGTCTCCTCTTCCTCATCCGGGTCGCCGCTCACCGGGGTAAGGCCGCGGAGCTGATAGACGCCGGTGGCATCGGCCTTCAGAAGGTCTGCATTCTCGGCATCGAGCCCCAGTTTCTTATAGAAGTGCTTTTGCAGGGCGGTCAGGAAGTAGTCGTGCAGGTTCGTGACCGCTTCGCCGGGCTCTTCGATGCCGTATTCCTCACAGAGGTCGGCCTTATCGTTATAGTCCGTAAGGTCATAGAGTCCCAGCACATTCTCGGCGTACCAGTCGGCCTTGGCTTTCTTGGCGGCGTCGGCGGCGCTCATGCCCCGCAGGGACAGGCTCTGCTGGGCCTGGCTGACGGCCCGCAGGTCGTCGGCGGAGAGCACGGTGCCGCCCTGCCAGGGCAGAACGGGGAAGCCGCCGTTGAGGGTACCATCATCCTGATTCATGCCCATGTCCACGGCGAACTCTGCGGAGCGCATATAGTCCGCGGTATGGGCAGTCATACCGCTGGTGGTGCCATCCGCCGCGGCCTGTGGTGCGACGGTGTCCAGATAAGCGCAGTTGGTGATGGTGGCGCCGGAGTTCACCTTGCCTACCACCGCACCGAAGCTGCTTTCCGGACCGGTGACAGCACCTACAGTGTAGCAGTCTTTCATAACAGCATTACTGCGCGCACAGCCGACAAGTCCGCCAAATCCGCCAGCGCTAACACTCTTTGCGTTAGTGTGGACGTTCCCCGCAAAATAGCAGTTCTCTACGGTACCGTAAGTATAACCCACGATACCTCCCGCGCCATTTTGCACCGCATACCGGGAGTACTTGAACAGAATATCCGCTGTGCTCACGCAGCCACTAATGACATTGCCTGCCACACCATGACCAACAATACCGCCAACACCAAAGATCACGTCATCGCCGCCTTTGATGTAACCACTGACGAGGCAGTTTTCAATCCGGCCTTCACTCTTATCCGCAATACCTCCGACATTACTTGTACCGTCAATGGCGCAATCCACACACAAACTCTTGACAGTTCCATTGGCGCTCAAATAATAGACTAATCCGCCAGTTCCTGCCAAACCACTAACGGTGTAATTATCGCCGTCCAAGGTGCCGGCAAACTTATTACTGTCGGTACCGATAGCCGTCCATGCCTTGTCGTTGAGGTTGATGTTGGCGGTGAGCTTGCCGCTGATGGTCGTGTCGCCCTTGTTGACCGCATCGGCGAACCAGGCCAGCTTCGCGGCGGTGCCGATCTGATAGACGCCGTTTTTGTCTTGGGTGGGTGCGGTCTTGGCGGTGCCGTCCCAGCCCTCACCCGCGTAAGTTAAGGTGAAGGAGAGCGTCTTGTCCTCGGCGGCGGTGATGCTGCCGTGAACGGGGACATAGTCCGCCTTGGTGACGGTGTAAGCATAGGTCTCGCCGAGGTAGAGTTTGTAGCCGCCGTTGGCCTCGGGCTTGATGGTGCCGCCCACGGGGTGGGTCACGGTCACCTTAGCGTTTTCCGCCGGAGTTACGGCAAAGGTCAGGGTGCAGGAGGCAAGTTCGCTCAGCGTGACGGTCTCGTTCACATCGGCGCTAACGGTGATGTTCCCCGTCTTGGTCTCGTAGCCGAACTTGCTGACGGTATAGGCATAGGTACCGGCGGCAACGGTGTATGCGCCGTTTTTGCCGGTGATCTCCGCGCCGCTACGGTCCTTCAGCACCACCGTTGCACCGTCGGGAGTTTTAAGGGTGAGGGTGTGGGCTGTGGCGGCGGCAAAATCCTTGAGCTGGACATAGTAGCTGCTGCCACTTTCACTGAAAGACAAGGTGAGTTTTTCACCCGTGTTCAACACCGTGCTAAAGGTTTTCCAACCGTTCTCCTCGTAGGCTGTCAGCAGAGTAGTAGTACCCTTTTTCACGGTAAAGAAGGCGGAGTTATCCTCATCCCAATTGTCTTCATATCCCTTTGCAAGATACCGGAAGGACACCAAGCGGGACTCTGTCGCCGTCAGGGTCAAGGAAGTCGTACCGTAATTCTTTCTATTGCTCTCCAAATAGTTTCCGGCAGCGTCCTTGACGGGCTTAAACCCGCTGGTGCCATTGGTGGCGGTGATGCCGTCCAGGCCGGCAAAGAAATCGTCAAAGGTCAGCGACTTGACGAACTCCAGGCCTATGGTCTTGGCAGCCTTGACCACAAAACTCCCAGACAAGGTATCGCAGCCATCCAACTTGGCCGTGTAGGTATAGTCCCCGGCGGGGAGAGTGCAGTCCGCGCCGCTGCCCGTGTAGGCGGTGATACTGCCGGACTTGACGGTGACGGTGATGGTGGGCTCGGCGGTCACGCCCTCCGGCTTGGTGATGTTGAAGGTCACCGTCTGCTTTGCCAACTCGGTCAGCTTGACGGTCTTGTTCACATCGGTGGTCGCAACATTGATCGTGCCGGTGGCCGTCTCATAGCCAAACTTGCTGACGGTGTAGGTGTAGGCCGTATTCTTGGCAGCGATATACTTGTACTCACCGCCGTTCTTGGCGTCATGAGATACCGTGCTGCCGTTTTTCGTCAGTTTTACCGTGGCATCCGCGGGAGACACGGTAAGGGTAATGACCGGCAGTTTGACAAGGGTAACGGTAATGGTGTTGTTCCCCGCTTGGGCGGTAAACTCCTGCGTTACCTTTTCGTAGCCTTTCTTTTCCACCGTATAGGTGTATTTTTCGCCAACCGTCAGGGCATAACTTCCGTCTGTACCCGTTGTCAGGCCGGTGTAGCCCTTTTTCAGCGTCACAGTGGCATCAATTGCCGTTCCTGCCGCATCCTTGACATCAAAGCGCACGGTGGGCAGCACCTCGGCGCGGAAATTGCGCAGCCAAATGCAATCTTGACCCTTATCTCCGCTTCTATCTTTTCGGTAGTTTACGGTGACCTTATCCCCGGCATTTACAGCGATGGAAAACTCTTTCCAATCTTGCTTTTCACCACTGTATCCGCCGCCGGTTGAACCAAATTGGTTTCCCGTTTGATCGTTAATATCTACGCGCAGGCCATCATAACCTGCTTCGGAGTCAGTCTTGCAGTCAAAGGTCAACCGGGCAGCCTTGACAAAGGTCAGGGTCAGACTGGAGGTGGTGTTGCCCTTCTTTTCATTGGTGGATTTCAGGACATAACCGCCATCCAGCAGCACCGGCTCAAATTTGTAGGAGGTGCTGTTTTGCGCTGTGGCAATGCCATTGAGTCCCGTGAAAAAGTCAGCAAAGAGCATTGCGTCCTTCACCTTGATGGTAAAGGTGGCGGTTTTGCCCCTGTACTTTACGGTGACGGTTTGGCTATCTGTAGGATTTTCGGTGCTAAAGCCCTCACAGGTCACACCGGCGGCGGCATAGTCGCCTTCAATGGTGCGGGGTTCATCGGTGCCCTCATAGTTCACCGTGAGAACCATGCCGGTCAGGTCAAGTTCGGCATCGCCCTTGTAGTACTCCGTCTTTGTGGGAGCCTTGGTCACCGCAATGCTCTGCACCTTTTTCAGCGCCACGGTTTGGGTGCTGCTCTCGGTGGGCGTCACTTCGCCGGCGGCGGGCTCATAGCCCTCCTCGGTCGTCTCGGCGGTGTAAGTATAGGCGTGACCCTTCAGCAGCTGATAGGTCGTTCCCTCGGTGGGCGCAACCTGCGTCTCGCCGTCCTTGAGGGTGAGCGTGGCATTCTCCGGGGTCACGCTGAAGGTCACGGTGACCCACTTTGCAGCATCCTCCGCCAGCGTAACAGTAACATTGGCAGGATCAGCCACGGGGTTGTCCTTATCGGTCACGGTCACGCTGCCGGTCTGCTGCGTGTAGCCGGGGCAGGACACGGTATAGGAATACGCTTTCTCGGCGGCGGGCAGCGCCACGGTGGTGGAGCCGGTATAAGTACCGCCGTTGATTTCGAGCGTGGCATTCGCGGGAGCAATAGTAAAGAGTACCGCCGCGGTGGGGGTCTCCCAGCTGAGGGCAGGATAGTCCCCGCTCTTGACCATGAAGCCATCCCCTAACAAAGCCGCAAACGCGGCGGACTTCATTTCATCGGCGGATTTGAAGTCGGAATTGCTAATGGCATTAACGCCATTAACTACAAATGCTTGGGCAGAGCCCTTCAAAGCATAGCAATTCTTGACCTCAACCGGCTTTTTAGCGTAACCTGTTCCAACTATTGCGCTTCCGTTGGTACCGCTGTAAACGATATCGCCCACATTATAGCAATTCTCTAAAATCGGCGTATCTGTTGTTGATGAATATCCTCTCGCACCTCTTCCGAGAATACCGCCGATGGCGGAACCTGTTACCGTGCCGGAATTATAGCAGTTTTTGATAAAATGGGCGTTCTCCAAATTGCCGCAGATGCCGCCCAGTTTTCGTGTGCCGCTTATTGTTCCTGTATTCGCGCAGTCTGTGACTGTAACACTATGGGCACTGCCCGAACAATATCCTAAAATGCCACCAACTTCGTTATTTCCCGTGATGGCAGCCGTGTTCTTGCAGTTTTCGATGGTCACATCGCCGCTATATGTGTTCGCAAATCCTGCGATACCACCTACATTGTCTTTCCCGGTAGCCTCTATTTTGCCAGCCGTAATAACATTCTTCACCACAGCACCACCAGCCAGTGTGCCAAATAAACCTGTATAAGATTTTGCACTACTGCTGGTAATATTCAGCGTCACGGTGTGACCGTCGCCGTCAAAGGTACCGGAAAAGTCCTCGGCATAGGGCGCCGTGACGGTGATATCCGCCGTCAATTGATAATTGCCGCCGGGTTCCATCGCCGCAAACGCCTCCGCGGTGCCGATATTCTGCACCGCGCCTGCCGCAGCCAGCAGCGGCGCCGCGCCGCCGCTGCTGGCCATCTGGGGCGCAGGCGTTTCCACAGCAGGCTCCTGCTGCTCCTGCATCTCCTCATCCTCGGCAAGGACGGTGTTCTCCGTGTCCACCGGAGTTATCTGTTCCTGCTGGGTCTGCTGCTCCTGATCCGCGGCCAGCGTGTCGGCCAACACGGAGGTGGGCAGCAGGCTGACGACCATCACGACGGTCAGCAGCCAGCTTATGACTCTCTTCCTCATATCTCTTTCTCCTTTATGTAAATTTTTTGTCGACGTGAGGGGGTGGGCGGGGATGCGGCAACATCCCCGCCCCACTTATGGAAAAGCACGCGGCCAATGGCCGCCTCAGCTTGACAAAGGGGACTCGTCTGCACAGTTTCACGGTCAGATGGAAAGCGCACGGCGCCTCAGCTTGACAGTCGAGTTTTCCGCACCGCTTCGCTGTGTATGGCAGCGTGTCAGCCTGGCAAGGGAAATATTTTTCATGCAGGGCATGAAAAACGGGACAGAGTGCACTCTGTCCCGCGAAAATGAAACGCTGCCCGGCGCAAAGCCGGACAGCGAACGCAATAGATACGACCCCTGCACCACGGAAAGACGTCGCCGCCCCCGCCGCCCGCCCAAAAGGGCCGGCCGCGAAAAAGGCGGCGCAAAAAACACCGACCTCCCGTTCAGGAGGTCAGCGTGGTACATCTACATGGTGGTACAAGATTCCCGCACACGGAGAGCGCGCCCGCTGCAACTTTGTCCTACACAATGCAATTCTCCTGGCTCGCGCCGCGGGGGACAGACATCCCACCTCGTTTGCAGCCTACCTTCTCATGGGCTTACCCACAATGGCGGACTTTCGTCCCGGCGGCTTACGCCGCTTCGGTGCATCCTTGCGCTCACAGTACCGGTCGTGCGGGGTTTGGCTACCCCTTTCCTTCTATGCCGACGCCTAGCCCGTGGTGGGCTGTACGGCCGCCGGCGACATTGGATCAACAGACTGTTTATTTACTTGTCAGCGACATTATATTACAGGAATTGGCCGTTGTCAACCCTCCTCCCTACCCCAATGCCACGTCCAGGATCATCATTACGGTAAAGCCCGCGGCAAAAGCCAGCGCCCCCGGGCCGGGGTCGCCGCGCGTGGGCAGCAGCTCGGCGGCCACCACATAGAGCATGGCCCCGGCGGCAAAGCCAAGCAGCCAGGGCAGTGCCGGAACGATGAGCGCCGCCGCCAGCACCGTCACGCCGGCGGCCAGGGGTTCCACCACGCCGGAGAGCACGCCGCCCAAAAAGGCTTTCCCCTTCCCCGCACCGGCGGTACGCAGGGGCAGGGCCACAATGGCGCCCTCCGGCACATTCTGGATGGCGATGGCCAGCGCCAGCGTAAACGCCGCGGCGGGCGCGGCGGCTCCTGCCGCCACACATCCGGCATAGGCCGCACCCACCGCCATCCCCTCCGGGATGTTGTGCAGCGTCACCGCCAGAAGGGTCATGGTGGTGGAACGGTCGGTAACAGCCTCCGGCAGCAGTCGCTCCAGCAGCCGCAGGAACAGCACCCCCAGCCAGAAACCGCCCGCCGCCGGAAGGAAGGACCAGCGGCCCATGTCCGCCCAGTCGATAGCGGGCAGCAGCAGGCTCCACACCGAGGCAGCGGTCATCACCCCGGCGGCGAAGCCCTCCAGCACACGGCGCAGAACGGCGGAGGGCGCTCTTCGCAGGCAGAATACGCACGCCGCACCCAGCGACGTGCCCCAGAAGGGGAGCAATATCCCCTGAAGGACAGATGATTGCATAGACACTCCCTTTTCCGTATCCGTAGTATGCGGAGCCAGGCGGCTCCGTACAGTCTATCCTACGCAGCGGGAAACGAAAGGTGAAAAGACAAGGGCCCCCGCCGAAGCGGGGGCCTTTGGGAAAATACAAAGTCATTCAAAATGCTAAGATAAGGCGGGAGCACCCGAAGGGTGCTCCCACTGCGCAGCTTATTGCTTTATGTGAGATGCAGCTTCACTGTACCGGCAGCTCCACCGCAATAGTAGTGCCCTCATCTGAACTCTCCTCTACCCGGACGCAGCCGCCGTGGAGATCGGCAATCTCCCACACCAGCGAAAGTCCCAGCCCCACGCCGCCGTACTCCCGGCTGCGGGACTTGTCCACCCGGAAGAAGGGCTGGAAGATGCTCCGCTGAAATTCCTCCGGAATGCCGCGGCCGGTGTCGGAAACGCGGATCAGGAGTTTTTCCGTCTCCTGTGTGACGCAGACCCACACCGAGCCGCCAGGGCGGTTGTACTTGACGGCGTTCTCCGTCAGGTTGAAGATCAGCCGATAGATCAGCGCGTCGCTGCCGGTCATAACGCCGTCGCCCTCCGCTTTTAGCGTGACACCGCGCTTTTCTGCCAGCGGGGCGAGGTCTGTGAAGATCTCCTCGATCATTGGGATAAGCTGAATCTGCTCGTTCCGCGCCACCTGCTGCAAATTGCTCATTTCCAGCAGCGTTTTGGTCATCTGCGTCAGCCTCTCCGTCTGCTCCCGCAAAAGCAGGAGAAACTCCGCTGTCTCCGGCAGCACATCGGTGTGCTCTGCGGAAAACAGCTCCAGCTGTGCCTGCATCAGCGCAAGCGGCGTGCGCAGCTCGTGGGCGGCATTGCCGGTAAACTGCCGCTGGGCGGTAAAGGCGTTGTTCAACCGCTCCAGCATCTGGTTGAAGGAGTGGCTGAGCTGCCGGAATTCCGGCAGCACGTCCTCATCGATCCTCACATCCGCCAGATTGTTCAGCTGCACCTTCTCTACCTGAGAGGCGAAGCTGTGCAGGGGCTTGAGGGCTCGCCCGCTGACGAAATAGGCGAGGATGCCGCTGAGCAGCGTTACCGCCGCTGTGATGTACCAGTTGGTGGTGCGGAAGCGCCCCTGCACCCCATCGACGACGATGGTCAACTCCTCGTTGGGCGCTATGAGCTGCGGGTCAAAGCTCGCCGCTCCGCCATCATTCAGGATCACCGTGCCGCCGCCCTGTAAGCTGTCCGCAATGGTGTCCATATAGTACACACCGGAGGAGCACAGCAGCAAATTCATGGCCACGCAGGTGATGCCGATGAGCAGGACGGACATCAGCGTGATGCGCCACTGCAGGGAAAGCCGCTTCATTCCTCCTCGCCTCCCATCAGATAGCCCTCGCCGATGCGGTTGCGGATGGGGTCATAGCCCAGCGCGGCGCGGAGTTTTTTGCGCAGGGCGGAGATGTGGACGCGAATGGAATTGCTGAAGCTGTCCACGCTGTTGTCCCAAACGTGATCCATCAGCTCCTCCTGACTCACAGGCCGCCCCTGATGCACCATCAGGTATTCGAGTATCCCCGTTTCCTTGCGGGTCAGCGTCAGCGTCTGCCCGTTGACGGCGGCGGTACGGGAGCGGGTGTCAAAGGTCAGGCCTCCGCAGCTTAGCAGCACATCCTGCTGGGTGAACTGCCGCAATGTCAGGCTGCGGATGCGGGCCTCCAGCTCTGCCAGGTGGAAGGGCTTTGCCAGATAATCATTTGCCCCGGCGTCCAGCCCCTGCACCTTGTCCTCCACCTCGCTGCGGGCGGAGA